>Ga0209702_10001372_pt1 | contig 46867 bp, 35 predicted proteins | sample FRY01_FD_187210 | JGI IMG/M metagenome (GOLD analysis project Ga0209702, IMG submission 187210) | Freshwater microbial communities from Lake Fryxell liftoff mats and glacier meltwater in Antarctica - FRY-01 (SPAdes) (version 2) | ecosystem: Environmental > Aquatic > Freshwater > Ice > Glacier... | reverse complement strand
CCGCGACGTCCTTCCCGATATCCGTAACTACATCTTTGGTTTTCGTGTGGCGAGAACTTTATAGCCTGTCGGCTTGTGCCTTTACCGCTGGCAGCTTTGCAGCTTTTCCCCTTTACCAGCGTGGCGAGGCACGAGCCGCGCCGAAATTTGAAATCCCGGTTCGAAGATCAGGTCACATCATGAAAAAGGCATCGGCCAGCCGAACCGAGCTGACTGTCATCTCAAAGACGTACGATCTGATCCTGTGGACGGCCAATCACACGAGCCGGTTTCCTCGCAACCATCGACATGTTCTTGGGACTCGAATCGAAAATCAGCTGTACGATGTCTTGGAACTACTGATCGACGCAAAGTTCAGTCGTGATCGACGTGACACACTGGAAGAAGCCAATCGAAAGCTAGAAACACTGCGATTCCTGCTCAGACTTGGCAGGGATCTCAAGTGTCTGGAAGTCAGCAGCTATGGATTCGGTACAAAAGCTGTCGATGAAATTGGCCGCCTTGTCGGCGGTTGGCTTCGCAGCAGTGATGCCGAACGATGAAACGACATGGGAATCTATGGGAGGACGTCATTCGCTTCGCCAGTCTGTTTCAGGCAGCACGAAAAGCTCGCCGCGGCAAGAGACTTCGAGAAGATGTGGCACAGTTCGAATTCGATCTGGAACGAAATCTCTGGCAGTTGCATGAAGAACTTGTGTCACTCATTTATCGGCCCGGGTCCTATCACACGTTTTTGATTCATGAGCCGAAAGTCCGGCAGATCAGTGCGGCCCCTTATCGCGATCGAGTCGTCCATCATGCCTTGACGGCAGTGCTCGAGACAGTCTTCGAACCGACATTTGTGTCGGACAGTTACGCATGTCGCAAAGGAAAAGGAACCCATGCCGCCGTTGACAGGGCTCAGGAATTCGCTCGTCGTTTCAAGTATGTGCTGAAAACCGATATCCGAAAGTTTTTCCCGTCGGTCGATCATCAGATTCTGATTTCGCTGATCGAAAGGAAAATCAAGGATCCAAAGGTCAATTGGCTGGTCAGGAAAATCGTAGATGCCAGCAATGAGCAGGAGGCCGTTCTGGATTGGTTTCCAGGCGACGACTTGCTGTCGCCGACAGAACGCCGACGAGGATTGCCTATCGGTAATCAGACGAGTCAGTTCTTTTCCAACGTGTACCTGAATCCGCTAGATCATTTCATCTGCGAAACATTGCCTTCCCAGGGCTATGTGCGATATGCCGACGACATGCTGATCTTCGACAACGACAAGCGTCGGCTGATTCAATGCCGTCAGGGGATCACTGAGTTCCTCTGCCAACTTCGGCTGAAACTGCATCCTCGAAAGTCTGAGATTTTCCCAGTATCAACCGGTATTCCGTTCCTCGGATATCGTGTTTTTCCCACACATCGCCGAGTCGCCAAAAGCAACGTTCGCAGGTTTCGTCGCCGCGTTCGGAAAATGCAGAAAGACTACCAGGATGGCCAGATCTCGCTTCACGAGATTGGGCAGCGGATGATGAGCTGGCTGGGACATGCACGCCAGGGATCGTCCTCAGTTTGGCAGGACGAAATTTTTGCTAACATCTGTTTCCGTAAGGGGGAAGATCATTAAGGCCGCGTGTTGCGTGGCGGTTCCTGGAACAATCAAGCAGACAACTGCCGTTCCTCGATTCGCAACAACAACCAACCCGATAACCGTAACAACAACATTGGTTTTCGTGTGGCGAGCACTTTGCAGCGGATCTTTGAATCCGCAGCACCAGAACCGGCAGACAGCCTTCGGGAATTCTGTCGGGAGCGTGCGAAGTGTAAAGTTCAGATCTTCGTCCTGTGTTCGGCTGGCTGACCGCAGCCGGGCCAAATTTCCAAAGAACCCGGCCGGGCTGGTAGGCTGCAAAGCTCGAACGTCAGACCGGGTTCGTTTTATTCTGCAATTTGGATTTGGATCAATGACGACCGCTCCTCACGAATTCGAACAAGACCTTCAAAAGCTCGTTAAGGGCAAGCAGATCGTCGCAATCGTTGGGTCGGGCGTTTCCATCGCGGCCACTCAAGGCAAGGCTCCAACCTGGAGCGGGTTGATTGAGCATGCCGCTAAAAAGTGTGTCTCGTTGGGAGCATCGAACGAATGGTTTGATGTCGTCGCAGGTCAGCTTAAACTGAAAGGCCATCTTCGCCTAATGCTGTCCGCCGCGGAACTCGTCCATTCTGAACTGGAGAATTTCGGGAAGGGCGAGTTTGCTCGATGGCTTCGTGAGACGCTGTCCAAGCTTGAAGCAACCGACACTCGCTTGATTAAAGCGATTGCCGCGTTGAATGCGCCGATTGTGACCACAAACTATGACAATTTGATTGAAGATGTGACAAGCCTGAAAGCCATTACGTGGCAACAGCGCAGCGAGGTTTCTCGAACTCTTCACGGAGCAGCCAACCACGTGGTTCATCTTCACGGACACTGGGATCAGCCAACTTCGGTCATACTTGGGATTCGGTCGTACGAAGCCGTTTGCAAAGACAATCATACTCAGGCAGTGTTGAAGGCTCTTGCGATGACAAAGAGCTTTTTATTCATCGGATGTGGAGACGACGGGCTAAGTGATCCTGACTTCGGCGACTTCCTGACCTGGCTGAGAGATCTGGAGAAAGACGCAAACGTCGAACACAGGCATTACCGACTCATTCTCAGATCAGAAGCTGGTACGGTGAAGCAACAGGGACGGATTTTCCCGCTCGTTTATGGTGACGAGCATTCTGAACTGCCCGACTTTCTGGAACGCCTCAATCCGGGTGGCACTGGAACTTCGTCGAAATCGAAACCTGCGAAGAAGTCCGTGGCAAAAACTGCGGCCAAGGCAGCTGTAGTCCCTGCTACGGGCGAAGCCTCTCCTAAATCCGCATCGAATCGAGCCTCTCAAAAGACAGTAACGAGAACCGCCGCTGTTGAAGCGTATTTGACTCGGCTTACCGAGCAGACCTCACGACTCATGCTGCTGGGCTTTGGACGCAGCCTGCAGATTGAGCTGCCGATCGCGGAGGCTTTCGTTCCGTTGCAGGCAACGCTCTCGCGATCGATGGAACCGAAGCCAAAGGAAAGAGTTCAAGACATCGTCGCGGAAACCACTATGGAGGTTGAACTGGTCGATATGTTCATGCACGCGGCCAGGTTGCGTCTCCGAGGCGTAGTGCTGCTCGGCGAACCCGGTGCTGGCAAGACGACAGGGGCCAGACAACTCGCGTGGCAACTTGCGAGTGGCTCAAAAACGCCGGAGGACTTTGGATTGCCGAAGGGGATGACTCCGGTGCTCCTGAAATTCAGAACACTTAGTCGCAATGCTCTGAATCAACAGAATGGGCTGCGGACGTTTCTTGCGGAACAGACGTATTGCAAGGGGGCGAAAGACGGACTCTCGGCCCCGGAAAACGATCTATGGAATGGAGGACCGCTCCTTTGGATTCTGGATGGCCTGGACGAGGTGATCGATCCCGAGGCACGAAAAACCGTCGCTCGCTGGATTCAGGAAGCTATCCAGGACCGCACCGATGACTACTTTCTGGTGACGTGTCGTTTTGCAGGTTACTTTCGCGAAGGCGTGATTCTGGGACCTCGGTTCGCCGAGTTTCATGTGCGCCGGCTGTCGGATTCCCAAGTGGCCGAGTTCGTCCGGCGATGGTACCAGGCTGCGTATCCGCTGCTGCGTCTTTCGCCGCAGCTTGCTGATGAACGAGCGACGGGCTTGCTGAATCGGCTTGCGCTTCCAGAGTATCAGGCCGGCCGCATGCCGGAGCTCCGCACGAATCCACAGTTACTGACGCTGCTGTGCATCGTTTTTCATGATAAGCAACAGCTTCCCGACAATCGGGCGGAACTCTATGCCGAATGCATTATGCTCTTTCTGCAGCACTGGCGGCAGGAAGTGTATGATTCTGAACTGACAAAAAAACGGCCAGGATTTGACGCCAGGGCCGCACAATCGGTGCTTGCACATCTGGCCTACTGGATGCATACGGAACAAGACCGAACTTCCGCCGCGATCGGTGATCTGGCGATTGAAGCGACGCAGGCTCTTCAGGGACTTCAGCCTGAGGCAGGATTGGGGTATGACGGGATGGACTTCATAAACCGAATGAAGGACGAGACCGGAATCCTCGCGTCAGACACAGAAGGTCGCTGCGGATTTCTGCACCTCAGTTTTCAGGAGTATCTTGCCGCCGATCACGCAGTCAGCCAGAGAAACGCGACAGGCCTTGCGGCTCGAATGCTGGAACCCTGGTGGCGAGAAGTCTGTCTCCTGTCACTGCGTCAGAACGAAGTGTTTTGTGAGGAGTTCTTTACGGAGATGTTGCAGCGTGGTGCTGCAGAGAAGTCGCCGGACATGGCCGACCTCTGCCTCCGTGAATCGCTGTACTTTCGGCAGAAACCATTTGTCGAAGTGCTCCAATCGAAAGAGCCCGCAGGCCGAGTTGCCGCGGTGCTTCGAATGCTGCGAAGTCGGACGCGGCAAGTTTCCGGCTTGGCGGAACTTGTCTTGCCACTGGCAAAGTCTCCGAATGAATCGGTGAGTCTACTGGCTGGGGAAATCCTTGCGCAGTTGGGAGTGATTGTGGAAGCTCCCAAAATGCATGGCAGTGTGATGCATCATTCTCCAGGCAACATCACTCTCATCCGTATTCAGCCTGGTGAATTTCAGATGGGATCGAACAAGAGAGACTCTGACGAACGGCCAATTCATCCAGTCCGCATTACCAAAGAATTTCTACTGGGACGGTACGCAGTCACGAACGCTCAGTATGCAGAATACCTGAAGGCTGTGAAGCGGAAGCCTGAATACGGGGACGATCGTCGATTCAATCAACCTGAACAGCCGGTGGTTGGCGTGAGTTGGGATGATGCACAGAAGTTTTGCGAATGGGCCGGTTGTCGTTTGCCCACCGAAGCAGAATGGGAGTTTGCGTGCCGGTCCGGAACAACGACGGCCTTTTCATTTAGTGGTGACGAAGGTCAGTTGGACAAATACGGCTGGTACGACAAGAACAGCGGTGGTCAGACGCAGCCGGTCGGTACAAAGGAACCAAACGCCTGGGGCCTGCATGACATGCATGGCAATGTTTTTGAGTGGTGTCAGGACTGGTACGGGGAATACACCCAAACACCGAAGGTGGATGCTGTCGGTCCAGAGTCTGGACAAGGCCGCGTGTTGCGTGGCGGTTCCTGGAACTATCCTGCAGACTACTGCCGTTCCTCGTTTCGCTACGGCGTCCTACCCGCTCTCCGTCTCGGCAACTTTGGTTTTCGTGTGGCGAGAACTTTATAGCATGTCGGCTTGTGCCTTTACCGCTTGCGGCTTTGCAGCTTTTCCCCTTTACCAGCGTGGCGAGGCACGAGCCGCGCCGAAATTTTGCGAGGACGATTTTCCTGACAATTCCGCAGCTCGTCCTTTCATTGCTGTTTTACGATCTGAGGTCTGCACAAAATGCTCCGGCCTTCAGTGCCAATGCTCATGCCCGAGCATTGACCGCCATCAGTCTCGATCATGATGCACAGATTGTGGCGACAGCGGCCGACGATGGGGCCTTGCGACTCTGGAGACGGCACTCAGGTACGCTGGAGCTTGTTTTTGAGCTGACGAATGATTTGACTCCGATTCAGGAAATGCACTTATCGCCAAACGGCGATTTTCTGTATTTACTCCGCCCAGGTGAACGCGGAGTTCGACGATTGGATATTGACCGTTTGATGCGGATGTTCGAGACGCATGGACTTTGAGCAAACCCTGGGCGATGCCCTGGGCTATCACCTTGTGGGGCTTTGGCCCGGAATCGCATGGTGCATGGGCCTTTGGCCCGGAAACGCATGGTGCGTGGGCCTTTGGCCCGGAACCACATGGTGCGTGGAATCGCAATCGGCGTTGCCCTCTTGCGATTCCGCCCCAAACGGGGCAAAATGTGACAGCCTGGGGCAACGCCCCAGGAACAGCCCCGCAAAAACCAAAAGCCCCAACGGGGCGAAACCAACCGCATTGCACCGCGTTGTTCCGCCCCGTTGGGGCTTTGTTGATTGGGTGGCCCTGCAAACCCAGGGCGATGCCCTGGGCTTTCACCTTGTGGGCCTTTGGCCCGGAATCGCATGGTGCATGGGCCTTTGGTGTGGCATCACGCTGTGATTTCATTGTATGATTCCGCCCCCGTGTCATGCCGTCGGCCGCGTTTGACATTTGCGATTCCGCCCCAAACGGGGCACAATGTGAAAGCTTGGGGCAACGCCCCAGGAAAAGGCCAAACAAACGCAACCAGCCCCAACCGGGGCGAAAACTTCATGGAAACAGCGTATGCCACAATCACTCGCGAGTCTTCTGGCCCATATCGTGTTTTCCACAAAGCATCGAGTGCCCGTAATCGCAGACGATGTGCGAAAGGATTTGCACGGCTACATTGGCGGAATCCTGGACAACGTGAACGGGACATTGCTTCATGCTGGATCCGTTGAAGACCATATTCATCTTCTGGTTGTGCAACCTCGCACTTTGTCTCCGGCGGCATTGATCGAAGAGATCAAGACCGGAACGTCGAAGTGGATCAAAACTCAGGGTTCGAAGTATGCCGGATTTCACTGGCAGGCCGGTTACGGGATGTTTTCAATCAGCCCGTCGCACCGTACCGCCGTGGAAAAGTACCTCGATGGCCAAAAGGAACATCACCGCAAAGTGACATTTCAGGATGAGTTTCGAAAGCTCCTTCGTAAATATGAAATCACGTTCGATGAACGGTATGTTTGGGATTGAGGCAATCAATTCGATATCTCCCGGTCGATGATCATCAACCGCGTTGCACATTTGCGATTCCGCCCCAACGGGGCAAAATGTGAAAGCCTGGGGCAACGCCCCAGGAAAGATCAACCCCACAAAAACCAAAGCCCCAACGGGGCGGAACCGACGGTGTTGCACCGCGTTGTTCCGCCCCGTTGGGGCTTTTCGATAGGGTGGCCCCGTACACCCAGGGCGATGCCCTGGGCTTTCACCTTGTGGGCCTTTGGCCCGGAAACGCATGGTGCGTGGAATCGCAATCGGCGTTGCACTCTTGCGATTCCGCCCCAACGGGGCAAAATGTGATAGCCTGGGGCAACGCCCCAGGAAAAGGCAAAGCAAAAACCAAAGCCCTAACGGGGCGAAACCAACGGTGTTGCACCGCGTTGTTCCGCCCCGTTGGGGCTTTGTTGATTGGGTGGCCCCGTCCACCCAGGGCGATGCCCTGGGCTTTCACCTTGTGGGCCTTTGGCCCGGAACCGCATGGTGCGTGGAATCGCAATCGGCGTTGCACTCTTGCGATTCCGCCCCGAATGGGGCAAAATGTGATAGCCTGGGGCAACGCCCCAGGAAAAGGCAAAGCAAAAACCAAAGCCCCAACGGGGCGGAACCAACGGTGTTGCATCGCGTTGTTCCGCCCCATTGGGGCTTTTCGACAGGGTGGCCCCGTACACCCAGGGCGATGCCCTGGGCTTTCACCTTATGGGCCTTTGGCCCGGAATCACATTGCGCGTGAAATGGGCCTTTGGCCCGGAATCACATTGCGCGTGAAATGGGCCTTTGGCCCGGAATCACATTGCGCGTGAAATGGGCCTTTGGCCCGGAATCACATTGCGCGTGAAACGGGCCTTCGGCCCGGAATCACGATGTGATTTCACTATGTGATTTCGCCCCAACAAGCCAAAATACGATAGCGCGGAGCAACGCCCCTCGGTAAATGCCTTCGTCCGAAATGACAGGAAGATGACAGGGACGTAGTTTTTCTGTAAATTGAGTCGGTCAAGATAGACACGCTTCCGTATTTTTGAGGCTGACTCATGAACCCTGACGTTGCTTCCCGCGTGGAAGCGATCTGTGACGCATTTGAACGGAGCTGGATTTCGGGAGAGCAGCCGGATCTGGCTGCGATCATGACCGAAACGGATTCCGATCTGCGTACGCTGGTTGCGAAGCAGTTGATGCTGGTAGATGCCGAATATCGCAGGGCTAAGTATGGTGCGGCTCCTGGAGTTGATGACTATGCGGTGATGTTGGGAGTTGATCCGCAGGATCTGCTGGCAGTGGCCGATACGTTAGATGCAGTGGCCTATGCACAGAACAGTTCAGTGATCTCGTCAGATTCGTTCATGAGCAATTCCACCGAAGGAGTTTCTCCCAACCTCGATACAGATCAGTTCGCGACCACAGAGCTACAAATCGGACCGCACATTCCCGGCTACGAAATTTTGTCCGTGCTTGGTCGCGGCGGGATGGGTGTCGTGTATAAGGCTCGACAGATTCGAGCCGATCGGATCGTGGCACTCAAGACAATTCATACGCCCTATCTGGCCAGTCTAGAACAGGTTCAGCGGTTTCAGGCAGAAGCTAAAGCAACGGCCAAGCTGACTCATCCGAACATTGTGCCGGTCTACGAAGTCGATCAGGGCAACGGTGTGCATTTTTTCTCGATGCCATGGATCGACGGTCCCAATCTGGAAACATTTGCCCGCGAGCATGTTCTTTCCTCACGCGCAGCAGCGGAAATCTGCCGAGATCTGGCGGACGCTCTGGAGTACGCGCATCAAAAAGGAGTCATTCATCGTGACGTCAAGCCGCTGAATATTCTCATCGGACCTGACCACAAGCCGCGTCTGACCGACTTTGGAGTTGCCCAGTTCAAAGATCGGGATCAATCCCTTACGACGACCGGGCAGATTATCGGCACTGCCACTTATATGGCCCCCGAACAAGCGACCGAAAGCGGCGTTAATTTGGGACCGACTGCCGACGTGTATTCGCTGGGAGCGACTCTGTATCGTTGCATCACAGGCCGGCCTCCGTTTCAGGCCGCAACGACCATGGAGGTTCTTCGTCAGGTTGCGAATGATGAACCGGTTCCGCCTCGGCGACTCAATCGAGAAATTGACGTCGATCTTGAAACACTCTGCCTGAAGTGTCTTGAGAAGGAACCGGCTCGCAGGTTTCAAACGGCGGCTGAGTTATCAGCCGAGCTGAGTCGATATCTGAATCATGAGCCAACTCACACACGTCCAATTGGTATTATGTCGCGAGCCTGGCGATGGTGTCGTCGCCGACCCACAATCGCAGCGTCGCTGATCCTGTTGACGCTGCTGACTCTGCTTATGTCAACGGGTGTACCTTACGTCCTGTGGCAGAAGAGTGAATTGCAGGACGCGAACATGAAGAAGGCGCATGATGCTCGATTGATTGAACAGGCTGAGTCGGCTCGAAAACTGGAACAGGCCGGTCGACGACAGGCCGAAGTACTGTCCGCCTCTCATGCGGCTCGGGCGGCCACGCAGGAGTACTTTGTGTCGATCATGAAGGTTCGTGAACTGCAGATGCAGCCTGATCCGAAAGCCGGGTGGACCTGGGAAGTTTTGGACCTACTGCAGGAAGCGGCGACATCGGACGCAGACGGCAAAGATCCGGTCGTGCTGCGGTCATTGATCGCAGAGACTTTGATGACGCCTGACCTGCTCGAGATCGGACGAATCGATAACGTCCCGAATACACATGCTCTGGCAGTCAGCCATGATGGGAAGCTTCTGGCGGCTGGCGACTACGCTGGCAATCCAAGTCAAATCCGCATTTATCGGGTCGATACGATTTCGAACGACCAGCAGCGTCCACAAATCGAGTTCGAGCTGATTCGTACCTGTTCAGTTGACACCACGGTCGATTTTCTTCAATCAGAATTGATCGAGATGGGAGTTCAGTCGGGGACGATCATGCGTGAGGGAATGTGGGCACTTGATTTTTCCCCGGATGACATGCACATCGCTGTCGGAACTCGCAATGGAAACCTCACAATCTGGAAGATTGACTGTGATCCGCCGCAGATCCTGTTCGACAAACGCTTTCCTGAACGGGGCACGCACAATCTGTCCTACAGCTTGGACGGTCGCCAAATTATTGTCGGTTATGGTAATCCGGGATCGCTGCGAGTTTTCGATCTGAATGACCAATCAGAACGCATGACTTTCTCTGAAGATTTCATTGACTTCGGGTTGATGCCGAGCGGAAAGATTCTTGTCAGCAGAGATGGGCACATCTCCCGGCTTTCCGCTGATTCTTTTGCTGACTCAGTTGACTTCGCGAAGGAAGGAACTTTTCACTCACTCTATACCGATCGCAAACGCTCTGTGGCCATTGTCGGAACAGTTCCTTCATTTCTTCTGGATCCCATCACTGGCGAAAAAGGTCTGGTTTTCCAGCAGTTGCCTTCCGAGCCCAATCGACCTGATGACATCACATTTGCCGCCGATACCACGATCGCAATTACGGTGACAGAGCCGCAGAACCTCAAACTCTGGGACGCGGTTTCGGGACAAAGAGCCATCGATATTTCTTATCCCGGTAATGAAGCACCGCTGATTTGCGCCGGGAAAGGGCATGATCGAATTTACGTTTACTCGACAGTCCACACGTTTGCCTATCAACTTCGTTGTGCTCAGCCATTGCAGACGGATTCTGAGCCAACTGTTCCTGCGTCAACGACTCTGCTTTCGAATGCTGCGGCACCTGTCTCCACCTTTGTGCCAGGAGCACAGCTCCTCTCCTGCTTTGCATTGAGTGACGATCAGCAGCACATGGCAGTTGTAGAAGCGGCTTCGATGACTGGCCTCCAGACAGTACCTGAGAACTACCGTGCCCGTTTGCGCAAGCTGAACATTAGTGACGGCCGCGAAACAGGGTGCTGGACGTGCTCGCTGCTGAGTTCAGGCGAGACTCGAAATACGCTCAGTGAAGGCGAAGCGGTCACGTTTTTTTACGACAGCAGCATCGCATTCACGACGCCTGCGTTGGGAAACATTGCGGTGGTCTCGGAGTCTGGGTTTCAGTTTCCGGCGGGAGTTGGCATTGATGTCACGCAACAATCACCGGTTATCGATACTGCCAACTCCGCCAGCTGGATGGGCATGAAGGTTCCGGAAGTATCGGCAACGATTGGATTTCGACCAGCAATTGCCCTGAAGCTTCCACGCGGGTTAACGCAGTCGAAAGAGCGTTTGCTGCTTCGACTGATTTCCGGCGAAATGGTTCAGCAATATGAACTCGCAGACCAGCATCTGGATTGCGCGGGATGGCATCTGATCTGCCTCGACCACTTCGAGGAAACATTCGATTCCGGTACGTGGCGAGTCGAAGCGAACCTCGTAGAATCAGATCTGCAGTTCGATCTGAATTCGGGCCATTCTGCCTCAAACGACGAATCCGCTATTCAGTTAAGCCATCTGTATCTCCTGCCTTCAAAACTTTTGAAACGAGGTCAGACACCGCCTGTCTATCCGCTGAGACTCGGGCCGCTGGCACCGCGGAAGGATGGCGGCCTTGCAGCTGTCGTTGAGAGCTGGACGCTTCATCAGTGGGGTCCGGATCTTTCCGAAAGCACATCCGCTCTCTGGCGTGATACTGTCAATAACGAAGAAGATATTCGTGGAGTCTATGCAGGCCAAGACGGTTATTTCGTCGGAACGGATTCCGGACTTGTCGCTCTCGTTAAGTCGAATGGAAGTCAGGAAATTATCGAATACGTCGACGCTGAGAAAGGCGGTTACGATTCTCGAGATGGAGTTCTGGCGACAGCCATCGCCGAAGATGCAGATCTCGCTGTGGCAGGAACACAACGGGGGCAGATCAAGCTCTACGATCTGCAGCAGAAGAACGGGGCTCCGATTTCAATTACGGATGCACATGACCGTGAAATTGTGGCGTTGACAATGACACCGGACGGACAAACTCTCGCCTCTGGATCGGCTGACGGAGTTCTCAGAATCTGGCGGCGGCGAGACGAAACGTTCGAGCTGCTTTACGAACTGACGAACGTGCGAACACCTGTCGTGATGTTGAAACTTTCGCAGAGTGGCAATAAGTTATATCTGCTGAGAAATGGCGAACGCGGCGTTCGACGCATCGATCTTCAGCAGCTCCGTCGCCATTTTTTCCACATGGGAATCGGCTGGGTAGAATAGTTTAACGTGTATTCACAACCCGAAAAGTAAGTGAGGGATAGAGTTTTTGCGTTTCGGCGACCTACCAACAAATCCCTCGCTGACGCTTTGGGGTTATGATAATTACGACTTTTTTCAACCAATTTATCACACGAGACTTCAAAGAGCGCAACTTCAAAACTCACGCTTCGGGTTACGATGAAATCGACAGCCAGCAAGGGGGAGAAAGGGACATGCGAACGATCCCCGATGAAGGCATTATTCCTGACCGCGCAATATAATCGCCGCTGCCAATCAACAATTGGCGATTCCGCACATGGGAAAACCGTCACCGTTGAATCGGTGGGAATGTCGCGTCCTGCTGAGTAAACTGTGTCGGCTATGACACAGAACTCTACTTCGTACAATGAAATCTACCAGGCCACAGATCGCGTCAATGCGTTGTTGCTTTCGAAGCGTAATGAACACGGCTGGTGGACTGGAAATCTATCCACGTCGGCGCTTTCAACAGCGACGGCTGTGATGGCATTGCATAAGGCTGTGACGGCGACGTCGGATGAGACTCAGCGACTTCGATGGCAGCGACTGATGGATGGCGGATTGAAGTGGCTCGCCAAACATCAGAATTCCGACGGAGGCTGGGGCGATACGGTTTTGAGTATCAGCAATATCTCCACGACGATGCTGGCACACGCTGTCTTTCGTGTGAATTCGGCGACGCAGTGGGATGCCGCAATTGCCTCGTCTGCCGACTACATTGCGAAAGCTGGCGGCGTTGACGCCGTGATTAAGCGATATGGCAAGGATCGAACGTTTTCGGTTCCGATTCTGACCCATTGTGCGCTGGCGGGAATCGTGGATTGGAAGAACGTCATTCCGCTGCCGTTTGAACTCGCCTGCGTGCCGCATCGATTGTATGCGGCCGTGAAGATGCCGGTTGTGAGTTATGCTTTGCCGGCGTTGATCGCGATTGGACAGGTGATCTTCAAACATCAGGGACATTGGAATCCCGTGATGCGACTTATTCGGCACAAAGCGATTGGACCTTCGCTGAGAGTGCTCCAATCCATTCAGCCACCGCATGGCGGATTTCTCGAAGCGACGCCGCTGACAAGTTTCGTGTGTATGAGTTTGCTCGGATGTGATTTGTTTGATCACGTTGTGACTCAGCGATGTTTGCAGTTTATCGAGGCGTCAGTGCGTGAAGATGGCAGTTGGCCGATTGATACGAATCTTACGACGTGGGTGACGACGCTGAGTGTGAATGCGTTGGGCGAGCGGCATGGCGTTGGTTCATTGAGCGATGGTGCTTCAGCCGATGTTGAAGTGTACCGGAGGGCTGACGCCCTGCCGCTCGCCGGGTTGTCGGCCATCCGCAATTGGTTGCTGAATCAACAATACAAAACGATTCATCCATATACTCATGCGGCACCAGGCGGATGGTCGTGGACCGATCTTCCCGGCGGTGTTCCGGATGCCGACGATACTCCCGGAGCCATGCTGGCCTTGATGAACCTTCGCGGGCCGGATGAAGCGTTCTCGGAGGACGAGATTTCGTCGCTCAAAGCGGCGGCGATTTGGTTGCTCGATCTTCAAAACCGTGACGGTGGCTGGCCGACGTTTTGCCGCGGCTGGGGAACATTGCCGTTTGATCGCAGTTCATGCGATCTGACCGCTCATGCTTTGCGAGCCCTGCATCTGTGGCTGAAGCGAGTTCCGACCACAGAAGCTGCGTTGAGATTGAGGACTGAAAAGTCTATGCGGCGAGGAATTTTCTTCCTGCAAAACGTCCAAAGACCCGATGGAACGTGGTTGCCGCTATGGTTTGGGCACCAATTCAACGAAGACGACGAGAATCCTCTGTACGGGACGTCGCGAGTGGTCCGTGCTCTCGGTACGATAGGCGAAGAATCCTCGGACTGCTGTCAAAAGGCGGTTCGCTGGCTTCTGGAAAATCAGAATGACGACGGTGGCTGGTCGGCTCGTCGTGGGCTGGAAAGTTCGGTCGAAGAAACAGGCTTGGCATTGGACAGTTTAGTGTTGCTCAAAAAGGGGTCAGGTACCGTTGCCGGAACGGCCCGGAGGGTGCTCAGCACAACGGTACCTGACCCCTTTTTGAGCAACGCCATTGACCGAGCGGCTCTGTGGCTCGCTGTCAGGGTGAATGAAGGCACAGTGGATCGGCCAACTCCGATTGGCTTCTATTTTGCCAGACTCTGGTATTTCGAGGATCTTTATCCCATCATATTCGCGGCAGCCGGGTTAAACCGCTGGCAAGAGTGTGCGGAAATGTAACACTTTCCATATTCGTCCATCCCGCCTGAATCTAAATCAACCTACCGAAATCTCGCTCCAGTTGGAGAGTACCTCAGTGTCAATTGCTCCCGTCGAAAAAGACATCACCGAAGACTCTCACATGGTCGTTGAAAATCGCGATGCCGTACGACGTTCACAATCTGACGTTCAACGTTTTGACGATGACGACGATCCAGCACCAGTGCGCAAAAAGGGTAAACGCCGCAGCACGACGCATTTGAAAGCCGTGCCGGATACACTGGAACTGCGTGAGAAAGTCAAAGCCGCCGCCGAAGAGTACGCAAGGTCACTTGATCGCAGCCGCGCGTTTACAAGAAATGAACTGGAGCATCATGGACGGGCGCTGCTGGATCAGATGGGACTGCCGGAGAAGTATCTGGGCTTTTCGATGGTGATGGTCGGCAACTTTTTCTGGAAGCAGCAGTTCCTCGCGATTCCTTTCAATCGACGCATGTTATTGTTGCCGCACTGCTTAAAACATGCGGAAGGTTGTCCCGCTGAATACACACAATTCGGACTCGACTGCGAACGCTGTGGAGCGTGCTCAATCGCGGACTACAAAGTCAAGGCCGAACAACTTGGATACAAAGTACTGGTCGCCGAAGGGTCGCCCGTTGTTCTGAAGATTATCGTCTCCGGATACATCGACGGTATTCTTGGGGTTGCCTGTTTGAATGTGCTCGAAAAAGCCATCGATAAAGTCCTGATTGCCGGCGTGCCTTCATACGCAGTGCCTTTGCATTCGGGCGATTGCCTGAATACAACGCTCGACGAAATCTGGGTCTGGGACGTGTTGGACAAGTACGAACCTTTGCCGGAAAAGCAGACAACCAGCTACATCCCGCTGATGCGTGCGTCTGCAAAAATGTTTGAATCGGACTTCGATCGCTTGTTGCCGCGTGTGCGGACGAAGGACGAATCACGTCAGAATTCACCGGTCGCGTTCACTGAAAATATTGCCTACGAATGGCTCAGCAAAGGCGGCAAACGATTCCGTCCGTTCATTACGCTGGCGGCGTGGCATGCAGCGTCGTCGGACACTTCGGCGATGAACATCGGCAACGAGACGCCGGAGATTTCCGACGCTGTCGCACGTGTTGCCATGGCGATTGAAGCGTTCCATAAAGCATCGCTGGTTCACGATGACATTCAGGATGATGATCAGTATCGTTATGGACGCGAGACCTTGCATCGGCAGCATGGAGCTGGCCATGCGATCAACATCGGCGACTATTTGATTGGACTGGGCTATCGATTGATTCATGCGGCTCGTGAACTCAGCCCTGAGGTTGCAATTGATGTGCTCAACAGTATGTCGATCGCTCATATTCGTTTGTGTGATGGGCAGGGTGCGGAGATGGCGTTTCAGACGTCGCCCGACTGGAACCTCACACCGCTCGATGCGTTGCAGATTTATTCGCTGAAGACGTCGCCTGCGTTTGAAGCGGCGTTGTACGCCGGCCTGCGAATGGCCAATCATCCGTTGGCCAACACTGACCTGGTGCCTCAATTCTGCCGTCACGTCGGAGTTGCGTTCCAGGTGTTGAATGACCTGAAGGATTGGAGCGGCGACACGGACAACAAATTAGTCGCTGGTCAGGATGCATTGGCCTTGCGGCCAACATTGCTGTTAGCGTTGGCATTGAAAGATGCCAACGAACAGCAGAAGTCTGAGTTGCAACAAATTCTGGCTGAGACTTCCACTGGCCCCGCGAACCAAAAACGTATTGACCGGCTGCGAGAAATCTTCAAAGCATGTGACGTGTTTGACAAAGCCGAGTTTTACGTCGAGCGATCCCGCGAAAAGGCTGAAGCATTGGTCGCTGGCGTTGAGGACGAGCAGATTCGCAACCTGCTGCAGTTCTTCATCGAGAATGTACTGGCGAAAGAATTGCCACCAACGCCGCTCGAAGAAATGGGGACGGTTGTGGTGCCGCTGGGCAGCAGATCGCTGTCGTCGCAGTTATCTGTCGTGTCGGAACCGATTGAACTGAAAGTTCCTGAATTGAGTGCGACGTGATTTCCGAAAGCAAAGGCGAGCGGTTGGGCGTCAGCCCACCGGTACAATGCCGCTCACTTTGTGAATCTCGCAGTTTTTCACAGGACAATTTGGGACAGGACGATTCACTTGCGACTCATCGTCCTGTCTCAAATCGTCCTGTCAAATGCGATTCAGCGGTTTGCTCAAGGAGCAGCAGCATCAAGCTCACGTTGTAACTGAGCCGCCTCGGCGATTCGCCCGGATTTCTTCAGAGCACCAATCGCTTCATTCGTGCACGCCAGAGTTGTGGGTGGATCAAGCGGTGCCACAAGCGGCATCCAAAGCAGGCTTGTGCTGGCGTTGTCGTAGTCATGAACTGCCAGCAGCGCGCGACCGATGATGAATTCAGGGCCGGATCGCTGGCGTTTGTCAAAATCTCGTACTCGCTGCATCCAGCCTTCGGTTTCTGATGCGCGGATACTCTCAGGATGCAGCAATCGAAGTCGCCACAGTTGTGATTCAGCGAGTTGCTGAATCGCCGCACGAGGGCCGGTTTTCAATGTCTGCAAAACGACCGCCGCCGCTGTTTCGTGCATCGGATCCTGCAGAAGTGCCGATGCTGCCACCAATTGCCGGAGCAGCGATGGAGATTTCAAATCATTGAGGCTGGCGCTGGCTCGATGTTCCGGCGCAAGTCGTTCGTCCCAAACCAGCGGCAACAGGTTGAGATGGCGTGTGTTTGGATCATGCTCGTAAATGTTTTCAACGACTTTGATGCATTCATCAAACCTGCCTGCCGCTCGCAACGCTTCGGCCTGCGATGCCTGGATTTCCCGCACAACCCATTCGCGTGGTTCGGTTGTTTCTGCGATTGACAGTGTATCAATTGCACGTGTCCATTCGCGATTTTGGATGTGGCGGAGACCTTCGTCAAACGCGGCAGTCTTGCCAAATTGAAGGGATTCGATATCGCGCAGTTTGTAGACTTCAACCGCATTACCGCCGCGTCGCAGGACGACGGATTGTCCGGCGAGGTCTTCGATGACGCCGGGGATGGATTTCGTGCGTTGCGAATCGCCATCGCGAATGACGATCTGGTCAGTGGTTGTGAATGGCAGGATCAAGGGTGTGTCCTGCGCGAAACATCCGGACGAAACGAAAAACATCGCAGTGAGTACGACGCTATTTCGCAGGACGGGGCTCCAGTCCCGTCTGGATATGTTCACGTCTGGACGGGACTGGAGTCCCGTCCTACGGTCTGATTTATGGTTTACGCACGGCATCTCGAAACCTGAATGGAATGTATTCGCGGGTCTGAAACTCCTGCATGTATTGCAGATATTCCGGTGTGGATGGCTGACTTTCGTCCGGAGCGATCGGATACTTTGTCATCGCTTTGAATGGATACGGTTCGGACGATTGTCCGTAGACTGTATTCAAATCCGCGTCCTTATCCCAACCGACATTGTAAAGCACAAAGTCACGTTTCCAGCCAGCAGGCGGAGGCGATGTGGGCATTGCGAACGAAATCGTCAGCTCATCTCCCGGCCCCATGACAACCATCTGATCATCCTGCGATTCGAGCAACGTGGTCGTCGCACCGTAACGGGTGAATCGTCCCATCATCTCGTTCCAGCGGGGTTCGGTTGAGACGGAATCGTAGTCATAGCTCTCCGGCGCATGGCCGTCGCGGAACAATGCGTTGTCGGCGTAGACGCGGTGCGAGAAGCCTCGATAGTGAAGATCCGCAGATTGAAGTTCGCAAGCCTGCGAGGCTGTTTCGGCGTCGGATTCGTTGACAGTGAAAAATGCCTGATCCCAATACAGCTCCATACCCGAACGAATACGGATGCGATAATCATCTGACAAAAATGTGTCAGAGATATCGATCACCATGGCCTTTGTCTTGCCGCTTGGAAATCCGATGAAAGGCCGAACCATTTGCCATTCACCCTTTGCATTGATGACTTCAAGTGATGGTGGTGCAGGTGGATCAATTGTCGGATTTTGTACAATGGCCTGGTTCAGTGATGTGTCGGTTGGAAACACCCAGCCCAGCAGAAACAACCGCACATTGTCCGGCTTTCTTCCGTCAGCATCACTGAGTTTTCCGAGATCAAATTCCATCGTCCATTCATCGACGACTCCTTGCATGATGCGTCCGGAAAATGGCTGAACGTAGTTGCCGTCCATTGACGTCAATCCCGGAAGCAAGTCACGGCCCAGCCCATCATGAGCGGCCAGCGGCAGGCGAGCATTTTTCACTGTATGAATTTTATGAGCCGCCATTGCTGGTGAGCCCACTTTTTCATTCGTGAAGATCGAAACGTCTGCCGGATGATCGACCGCCACAAGTTTGACTTCATCGAAGTAGGCCGCCTCCCAGAGTTCTTCAGTCAGTTGCAACACATACTGCCCATCGCGTGGTTTCAGTTTGTCGGCCGCGATGAGCAGATTCTCCCATTCTCGAGTCGGTGCCATGTCGCCGGTGGCTTGCACGAGACCAAGCGGAGCGGCCCACAGACAGTCGCTGAAGAATTCAAAACGTGTTCCGTTCCATGTGTAAATGTAAGGGCATGATCCTTTCAGAATCTGTGGGGCGAGAATCCCAAGTCGAGACCGAAGTAGCTTTGTATCAGTAATATTCTGCGGCACGCCGTCGGTCCAGAGGACTCGAATCGTATCAACAGCTTTAGCACTGCCGAGCCCCAAATGCATGTGCGGGGAATCAATGATATGTGCTTGATACGCAGCGCCTGCTCGTACTTCGATGACCGAGCCGATGGCGTGCATATTCACGCGCTGCGACGGAAACTGCTCGTCCTTGCCGACGGGGCGTGCCACGACATCGATCCATTCATTCTTGTTCCCACCATTATTCTGCAACCACTGAATGCGACCGTCTGAAGTTGTCAGCACAAGATCCAGATCTCCGTCGTCGTCCATGTCGGTTGTGGCCACACTGGTGGCTGAAATGCCTGCAGGTAAAAGGGACGACTTGTTTTCAAATTTTCCGTTGCCGACACCACGCAAAAATGTCAGGCCCGCACTGCCGGTTGCGACGAAGTCCGAGCGTCCATCGTTGTCCAGGTCGGCGCGATGAATTGTGCTCGCTGCAGTATTGCTGAGTTCCTGCACATCGGCATCGGCAAATTCCGTACTGCGTTTCGGCAGCACGATTGAGATCCCCGATTGACCGGCGGCAATCACGTCCCAGTTGCCGTCGTTATTACATTCGTCGATGACGAAATCGACGGCGTTCGCGGCAACTGGAAGACCTTCGATCCAGCGAAAACGTCCGTGAAGAATGTTCTGCAGATAACCAGCTTTTCCGTCGCCCGATATGCCGACAATATCCATTGCCAGATCGCGATTGAAATCGGCGATGGCTAGTGACACGGTCTTGTGCTGTGGAAGACTGACGCCTGATGTGATGGGTTCAAAAGTTTCGCCGTCGTTGAGGTTCTTCCACAATTCAATTCCCGATTCAGTGCCGAACACCAGATCAAGATCACCGTCAGCTTCCAGGTCGGCTGCAACAACGTCGTTGATTCCCTTGACGGTTGCCGTTTGCGGCATCGGGGCCAGGCTTCTCGTTCCGTCTTCGTTGAGTTGATTTCGAAACATCGCCACACCCGTTTCGCTCCATGCAACGACGTCCGCATCCGTATCGAACCAACGCTGCTGGCCTGAGACATCCTTGACGATCTTTCGATCACCGTCGCGATCGCGTAACAACGCCGGTGACTTGATATCGGATAACGCTCGGTCAAAGTCGCGGTCCAGATCGACGAGCAGAAATTTTGTTACAGGATTTACGTCCAGCGGTGTCTCCATGATGACGGACCAATTTGATGCATCCGGAGCTGAGCGGGAATAAACACGAATGCGTCCATCCTGAACCAACACCAGATCGTCGTAGCCATCCAGATTCATGTCGAGAGCCTGAACCAGGGTCGCGCCGGTAATGTCTGGCAGTCCTGCTCCAATCGAAAACGCCTGCAGGACAGTGGGTTCTGCTATTTCGGACAGGCTGGCTCGAACATCTGCCTTCAGGGGCAGTATCGACGCGAGATCGATCGTAAGATATTCCAAAAGATTGCGATCAATCCGCCGCAGGTCAATCAACGTGGCGAGTTCCGGAACCAGCAGGTTCTTGACCATCATGGCTGATCCCATTTGCGCGTTGGGTTTGGCGTTTGGATTGCCGAGCGTCTTCTGGATGGTTTCAATCAGATCAATCCTTCTCTGAGCCTTGATGGCGGCGTTGATCGGTTCCAACAGGACGGCCGCCTTCTTCAGCGTCTCGGGCAAACCGCTGGCGAGTTCTTTTGTTTTTTCGTTCTTCGAGTTCAGTCCCAATGCCTGCTTCTCCAGCAATTGCGCCAGCACCGCCAGATTCTCTGGTGCGACTGCGTTGGCCGTTTGAAGTGTCTGAATCAGTTCGGGCGAATCCGAGAAGTCTCGATGACCGCTCAATGCCAGCGCCAGTGCAAACCAATATTCGCCCCGTTCCGGAGCCAGCGAAGTTGCTTCACGCAGATGCTTCAACCCCTCATCCATGCGAAGCTTCGTGGGTGAATCATCAAGCACGGCAAGTTTTCCGGCGAGCAATTCAATGAGTGCTTTGTCGTCAACGCTTTTCCCCAGCTTGACGTAGGCGGCGATTGCCGCAGTCGCCTTTTGAACCATTTCGGCATACGCTTTCGGATCTTTCGAAAGCGAAAATGGTGACTCCTTGTCAAGCAATGAAAGCACGCGCGCTGCTGCCAGATTTTTTGCAGCATCCACACTGCCCGGCAGACGTTCGGGGATCTGGAGGAGTATTGATTCGGCCTCGGCCCATTCTTTGTTTTCAAGGTGACCAATGCCGCGACTGTGCAGGCTTAGAATGTTGCGAGCTTGTTCAGTTTTCAGCCCACTACCATCTTCGATCTCGGAACCAGATTTTGTACCATTCGTGGTCGAGTTTTTGTCGTCGGGCTTCGTTGGCGCAGGAGTCTTTGAAGTGCATCCGGGCGTCGCTGCGAGACCGAAACAAATGATACATGTCAGCAGAGACATCTTGAACGGTTGTTTGACCATGGGAACGGCATCCATTTTGGTGGGCAGATTGGCACTTGCAGAATCTGATGTTGCTTACGCAGGATATTCGATTCTTGCGAAGCAAACAAAGATGTTCGTGCTTCCCGTGATTTCGCTGGAGGCAGGAGCCTCCGGAGCAGTGCGTTCCAGGGCTGGAGCCCCGGAACGAGAATCCGGGGCAGAATTTGCGACTCATCGTCCTGGCCTTAAATCGTCCTGTCAAATCGACATTTCCTGACGTGCCAGCCCGTTAAACATAAAACAGGCTGAATTTGCTGCGAAAATCTGCGTCTTGCGGTAATTGCCGGTTTGCCTGTAAAAAACAGGCTTGAGAAGAAGTACGTCAGGCTTTCCAGCCTGACATGAAGACGACCAAGTCAGCCTGAAAAGGCTGACGTACCTAACGTAGAAATTCTACAGGGAAGCACGGATGCTGGCCTGGGTTCGAAAACGATTTTGTTCCGATCTGGCGATCGATTTGGGGACTACGTCCACTCAGATCGGTATGCCAGGTGAGGGCATTCGTATTGATGAGCCATCGGTGGTGGCGGTGCCCAGGGGAACTTATCGAGTCGTCGGACGCGGGGCTGCCGTTGGCAAGCTGGCCTATCAAATGCTCGGGCGAACTCCGGAAGGTATTCAAGCCGTCCGCCCGTTGCGTCATGGAGTCATCAACGACTTTGAACTTTGTGAAACCATGTTGCGTTACTTTATGCGGAAAGCCTGTGGCCGCTCGGTCGGAATGCGTCCGCGAGTAATCATCGCGGTGCCTGGTTGTATTACAGCAGTCGAACGCAGAGCCGTCTTCAACAGCGCTGAACGAGCCGGCGCGGGGCGAGTCTGGTTGATTGATGACGCGAAAGCAGCCGGGATCGGCGCAGGTTTGCCAGTTTCCGAACCGTTGGCCAGTATGATTTGTGACATCGGCGGCGGGACGACGGAAGTGGCAGTGATGAGCTTGGCAGATATCGTTGCGTCACAATCCATTCGTGTCGCTGGGGATGCGATGGATGAAGCAATTGTCCGTTATCTGCGTCGGCGATATTCGCTTCGCATCGGTGATCAAACGGCTGAGCAACTCAAAATTGCCATCGGCAGCGCGGCACCGCTGGATCATGAGCTGACTCATGAAGTCAGCGGGCTGGACACGGCCAGCGGAATTCCTCGCAAGGCACTGGTGACCAGCGAGGAAATTCGCGAATCGCTCTATGAGCCACTCGAAGAAATTGTCGACAGTATTCGTCGCACGATTGAACGTTGTCAGCCAGAACTCATCGCGGATCTGGCGGACACGGGTTTAGTGCTCGCCGGCGGCGGCGCGTTACTGCGAGGCATCGATCGTTATCTCTCGCAACATCTTGGCATCCCGGTGCGAGTTGTCGATTCGCCCCGCACAGCCGTCACGCGAGGAGCCATGATTTGCCTCGACCATCTGGATCGCTGGAAGCACGGACTTGATGACGGAATGCGGCAATGAAATGTATTGCATCAGGGACAGAAAATTCTTGTTCCAGGACTCCACTCCTGAGTACATACAGCATAAACGACCAATAGCGGGGACCTTTCATGCGCATTGAGAATTCTCAGCATCGACTTTGGTTGCCAGCCATTACGATGTTTATGCTGTCACTGGTCGTTTTGTTTGCTGATCGCAGAGAAATGCTTGTTGGCACTCGATCAGCTTTGCACGATGCGTTCAGTCCTGGACGACTCGCCGTAATCGCCATGAAGGCGACTTCCGATAGCGGAGTCGAGGCAAACGAACCTGCCCGTTCTTTGGTGTCAGATACTGTGGATGCCAACAATGCTCAGCAGATGAAGGCACTCCGACAATTGATGATTGAGAACGCACGGCTGCGTCGTGACCTCAAACGCTCGCAGACGGCGTCGGTCATCGCGGAGGCGATTGATCCTGCGGAATCGCTCAATGAATACGCGATGATTCCGGCTCAAGTGATCAGCAGCAATGGACTGCCGGGATCGTTAAGAGAACTGATCATCTCCGCCGGGAAATCTGCGGGAATCAACCGTTCAGAACTTGTCGTGGATGGAAACGGTGCCGTTGTCGATGTGGGCTCAGATGCGGGCGTTGCAGCGGGTGATCGAGTTTTATCTGGATCAAGCGTTGTCGGACGAATCGAAAAAACAGGCCGATGGGTCAGTGTCGTGCAGCCGTTGACATCAATTGATTTCCGAGCACAGGTTCAGTTATTGCGATCATCTGAAGACGGCCTTGTGTTCGGGGCGATCGGGATGCTGGAAGGCACTGGCGCACTGGAGTGCCGTGTGACGGGAATTCCATATACGGAAGCTGTCACAGTGGGAGACACGGTGATCAGTGCCGATATCAACGGTGTTCGCGGGCCGCGACTATTTTTCGGAACTGTCACATCTGCCGAGTTCCTGGCCGGTGGCCAATGGGACGTGCGAATCAAGCCCGGCTTCACGGTTGCAGAATTGGATCAGGTGGGGATCGTCCGAATGAGTCTGCGGCCGGAGACGATGACGATGACAGATTCCAAACCGACACCCTAGAAGAAGGTATCATGCGGTCAATCCGTGCCGTCGTGGATTTCGCCAGAAATCCAGTCAGCATCTGGAATTCTGGCGAATCCCACAACATACACAGACAGCTATTTTCTGCTGGATGTAAACCCCAACGAACAAAGGCAGTCAGATGAAAATCGTTCTGGCGTTAGCGATCCTGTGGCTGACGATCGCGGTTGAAATTGCATGGTCACAGTCATTGACTCAGGGGGCTCTGCTGTTGCCGATCGCGTGTGGGATCATGTTCTGGATGGGCACCGGCACCGGAATCCTGCTGTCCGCCACGGCGTTGTTGATCGACTGGATCGCGCGACCCGGATTTCTGCCGCTGTGTCCGATGCTGCTACCGGCCATAGCCGTCTGTTTGATCAGTCCGACATCTAAATCTGACGACTATCGTTCGCGTCGCCAGTCGTTTTTGAAAATGATGACACCGCTGCACCTTCCACTGTTCACGCTGCTGGCGGTCGGACTGCAATTGATCGGGCAGATGAATCTGTCTGCGATCCCGGCACTGGCCGAGATTGATTCCGCTGTGAAGACGTCCCTGCCCTCACTATTGATTATCAGTCTGCCAATCAGTGCTGGCATTTCCATGCTGATGCGACTCGCCGATGAACTCGGCCTGCGGCGCGCGAGTCAAAACTGGATTTAGACGGTTGACAGGACGATGAACGACAGCACGATGAATCGCAAGTCATTCTGTGCGCGGTGAGAAATGAGGCTATCGATGGACTTGCGAAGGCCCCCTCCGCATTCGATTCACCATCATCACAAAATCACGATCTTTGTTGACGAGAATTCGTTCAGATGAATGACGAAGTATACCAATTTGACAAAGGCCGTCACGCACACAGTTTGCTGGGAATAAAAGCTGTCATACCATTTCCGGGCGAAGTTCAAGCCTTTGATTTGCTGCTTTTCTTTGGCGCATGCTTTGTGGTAACAGTTGTTGGCTTCCGGCTTTTGGCAGCAGCAGGTTTTGTACGGCTGGCTTTTTGAGGTAAAGCAACGGCTTTGGTTTTAGCGGACTTTGGGGCAGCTTCAGCATTGCTCTCAATCACATCAAACCACACCGATTCCTTTGAGTTGGCATCGCCGTTGTAGTTGATAGTCACTTCTTCGCCTGACTGGATATCACGGATGGCAATGTAGTTCTTCATTTGGCCGCTGACGTCTTCGTAGCGAGCATTGGGCAAATACGAGTGATTGTAAAGTGAACCAAATCCGAGCGCCATTGCAACCGTGTTCTTACCCCACGCGAACATGTAGTGTGAAAGCACAGTGTCCTCCTGATCGACGTTAATTTCTTTGGCGGGCATCACCAGGACCGGTGCTCGTTCAAAGACTGTGCCTTCTGGAATAAAGGCAGTCGCAAAAATGCCTCGACCTTTGGATCGGATTTTTCGGACTTCGATGAACGATGTTTGTCGAATAATCATGAACAATCAATACCTGAAGAGCTGTGCAAAGGTGTCCGAAATCAATATCAACGCAAAGACAGCTCAGGATTCTCTGGGAAGATACTTAATCTCCTCGCCACGAACGCCATCGATAACGTGACCGTCAGCGAAGACTGTTTTTCCCATAACCCAGGTGCGAACGGGCCAACCGGTCAGAGTTTCGCCGTGCCATGGTGACCAGCCGCTTTTTGTGAGTTGGTTCTCATTCAGAATTGTCTGACTCTTATTCAAATCCACAAGTACGAGATCCGCGTCGTAGCCTTCTGCAATGTGGCCTTTATCCTTCAAGTTCCAGACGCGAGCTGGAGCTGCTGAAGTCCATGAGACCACCTGACTGATCGTGCAGCGGCCACGATTGACTTCGTTAAGCAGCAGTGCGAGATAATTCTCCACCGCTGGCAGGCCACTTGGAGACGCTGGATAGGGTTGCCGCTTCTCTTCTAACGTGTGCGGCGCATGATCTGTCGCGACAACTTCCAGCGTTCCATCCAGCAGACCTCGCCAGATGGCTTCGTTGTCGGCAGCAGTCTTAATGGACGGGTTCATTTGAATGAGTGTACCCAGTCGTGGGTAGTCATCGATATTGAAGAACAGGTGGTGAGGGCACGCTTCAGCGGTGATGAGATCACTTGTGCCACGCAGAAATTCGACTTCTTCTGCAGTAGAAACGTGCAGCACGTGGAATCGGTGCTTGTATCGCTCGGCGATTCCCACGGCACGCTTCGTGGCGATGATCGCGGCTTTATGATCCCGGATTCTGCTGTGATCGGTGATGTCGCGACCACCGTTCAATCGGGCGGAATTTTCCCTGACCGTCGTTTCGTCTTCACAATGCGCGCAGATTGGAAGAGTTGTCTCGGCGAAGATTCTTTCCAATGCCTCCTGTTCATCAACAAGCAGGTCGCCCGTGCTGGAACCGATGAAAATTTTGATGCCCGGCGTGCGAGTGGCTTTTTGCAGTGAATCGAGATTGTGCGGCGTGGCACCAATATAGAAGCCATAATTCACGTGGCATGATCGCGCGGCAATAGCGAGTTTTTCTTCGAGAGCTTGCACTGTTGTTGTGGTCGGCTTGGTATTTGGCATCTCCAGAAATGAGGTCACGCCTCCCTTGGCACAGGCGCGCGTCGCGTGATGCAGGTCCTCTTTGTGCGTCAGTCCGGGCTCACGAAAATGGACCTGGTCATCGACCAGACCAGGGAGCAGGTGAAGGCCGTTTGCGTCGACGATTTCGTCAGCCCGCGCGGAATCCGGCGCGTCGATCGACGCGATTCTGTGCCCTTCAATCAGCACATTGACTTTCGATGTCGAGTCCGGAAATACGACTGTAGCGTTTCGAATTAGAGTTCTCATGTTTATCTTTCAAGTTTCAGTGGACGTTGCATTAATTCTACCGTGGCTTCGCGTGGAGATTTGTTTTCGAACAGCACGCGATAGACCTGTTCGGCGATCGGCATATTGATACCCTTTTCCTGCGCAAGATGGTACACACTGTGTGCTGTAAAGATGCCTTCTGCGACTGCTGTCATCGAATCCTGAACCTCCTTAATTGTCTGGCCACGACCCAGTGCTTCACCAACAAAGCGATTTCTGCTGTGTTGACTATTGCAGGTTGTGACAAGATCACCCAGTCCGGCAAGGCCGAAAAATGTCTCACTGTTCGCACCCATTTCTGTGCCGAAGCGAACCATCTCTGCTAAACCACGCGTGAGCAGTGCAGCTTTAGCATTGTCGCCGAATTCTAATCCGTCGCAGATTCCTGCAGCAATTGCGATTACGTTTTTCAGAGCACCGGCAAGTTCTACACCTGTCTGATCGGCGTTGGAATACACACGCAGTGACTCCATCGACATTAATGCCTGAATGCGTTCCGCCGCTTCCAGTGAATCGCAAGCCGCCACAATGCTGGCTGGTTTCTGTGCTGTGATTTCTTCGGCATGGCATGGGCCTCCCAGTACCACTACCGGACGCTGTCCCACGATCTGCTGAATAATCTGGCTGGGACGAAGCAGTGTCTCATTTTCAATCCCCTTCACGGCGCTGACCATCAGTGCCTCGCCAGGAATCAGACTGGCCAAATGATGAACGGCCTCGCGAAGACCGCGCGTCGGCACGCAGACCAGAACCACATCAGCATTCTGAAGCGCAGAGTTTGTATCTGCGGTCACCTGAATGCTGGCAGGCAGCCGAACGTTGGGCAGCAGGCGACTGTTTTGACGAGTTTCGTGAATATGTCGCGCGAACGTTTCATTTCGTGCCCATAACCGCACTGAAACATCTTTGTTTTGAGCAAGTATCCAAGAGCAGGCCGTGCCCATAGCACCGGCCCCCAGTACGCAGATCGTTGTCATATCTGTTCAGTCGCTTTTGCAGTGGAGTGATCAGGTCTGAATGCGTGTATTTCAACGACGCATGGCGTTTATGCAACAGACTCAGGTAGGAAAAACCGGAATCACGACAATCCGAATGTAAGTTAAATTTAATGCGATCGTGTCATTTTGCAGTTGTGTGCCTTCGAATCGGGCTGAGAAATTCGAAAGTCGATTGCGGGTCAATGAAACTCAACCCATGGTTAGCAAACATCAATTCTGCGCGGCTGACGTCAGCGTGCGCCAATGAGTGAAGGGGAAACAGTTATGAGTCAGCCATCAGTTATCGAGCAGCCAGGGGCCGTTTTCGTAGAGCGCCGTCAGCGTGACGTCGCTTCAGTACAGTCCGGTTCCGAACGTCGCCAGTTTCGCGACGGTGACCGATCGGCTCGACCGGAAGTTGCAGAACTGGCAAATGCGGTGGACGATTACAAGATTGCTCATCACCGCCGCTTCATTACGTTTGAAGAGTTGTTCGACGTAATGACGTCCGTTGGGTATCACAAATAGTTTGATCGCTACAAACGGTTTTCTTCCACGATCGCTAATGTTTCTTTCGATGAACATACCTCAGCAATCGGAATATCTCATCCTGTCTGCCGTTTGCGTGGAATACTCCTCTGTCGGATCAAGGACGAATCGCGATACATTCAGGGACGGAAATTGAGTACCAATGTGAATAGGTAACTCAACGTGACCGGCCCAAAGCTGTTGCATCAAGGACTGATTTCAGTCTACACGCAACAAATCTCGTTTCGTCCCCGCAAACGTGAAGAGGGTGCTATGATTATGTCCGACTATTCTTCCGACCTTCTGGTCACTGATCGACGCACAACAGGTCGCAGGCGACTGGCGTCAAACCGCAAGCCTGCGGTTCCTGAAAAAATTGTCGCTCCACCAAAAACAAATCGCATTGCGAAAGTTAAAGTTCCACAGGAGTTGGCACCCGTTGAATCATCGACGGAAATGTCCATCGAAGCGCGTCGCGAAATCATCGACCGCCGCCGTCAGGACCGCCGCCGACAGATTGATCCGACGACTTGCGAACGCGACTATTCCGACAACGAAGTCGAATTTATGAAAGCCATGGATGACTACAAACGAAAAAGTGGGCGCCCATTTCCAACATGGAGCGAAGTTCTGGAAGTGATGATGAGCCTTGGATACCGCAAAGTCGCTGATCCATCGACGATGGAATGGCGAACATTCGGCGACCAGATGGGATCGCTGTAAGACGATTTTCCATGGAATCGCTGGCGGTACGAACTCCCGGCGAAGACAAACAGTGAACCGCACCTCAGGGGCAATGCGTTGTCGGGGGTGCGGTTTGCCGGATTCTGGTTTGCCGATGGATCAAGAAACTGCCGCGCATGTGATATTGACGAAAGCATCATAGATTCCGCTGCCACCGCCCCAGTCAGTCGGTTCTTCGGGAGTTACGCTGTTGACCGATCGTTTGTTCCCGGCAGCATCAATGAGTCCTCCGAATGGCATCCACGCGACTCCAGGACGCACGCGATCTGAGATCCGACACACAGCCGTGACCGTACCGAACTCGTTCGAGACATCAACCAGTTCGTCGTCATGCAGCCCACGCTCCCGAGCATCGTCGGCGTGAACCTCCACAAACAAAGTCCCTTCACGTTTTCGATGACGTTCTACGTGTCCGTAGCTGGAATTCAGATAATGCAGCGTCTTGCCGGAAATCAGTTGCAGACGTCCTCCGGTTGCCTGAGGAAAATCACCGCCGGATGGTAGTGGATCCATTCCCTGTTCCTGCATCGACTGTGACCAAAATTCGGCCTTACCCGAAGGAGTACGAAAGCCGCCGTCAGCAAACGGGCGCCAGTCGCGATCATAATTGAAACGGATCGATCCCGCTTCTTTCAAACGATCCAATGTGATGCCCGTAAGCCACGGATGGTTGCTGTCCAACGCCGACTGAATGAGTGATTCGTCGCTTTCAAACAGAAACGATTCTGTTCGTCCCAGAGCTGCAGCCAATCGGCGGAAGAATTCCGTGTTGGATACCGATTCGCCCACCGGTGCGATGGCCGGTTGATTGAGCGACATGTAATGATGGCCCCAGGCCGGGACCAGATCGAGACTTTCAATCTGGCTTGTCGCCGGGAAGACATAGTCGGCGTACTTCGCGGTTTCGGTGACCACCAGATCGTGTACGATCGTCAGCAGGTCGTCTCGCATTAATCCCTGAATGATGCGTTGCTGATTGGGAATCGAAACAACCGGATTCACGTTCCAGATGCACAGACTGCGTATTGGCGGCGTCAGAGTTGTCGAACACAAATCATTGCCAAGATCTCGCATGTTAAGCGTTCTTGCGCCCGGCTTCTGAAGTTGTGGCATCGTCAGAGCTTGATGATTCAGTGTTGAATACTGAACGGAACCGGTCGAACGCGATAACCCGCCACCACGATGTCGCCAGGAACCAGTCAGCACCGGCAGACAAGCCAGCGTTCGAAACATCATGGCTCCGTTCCGATGATGCTCCAGCCCGATGAGTGGTCGTAGCAGCGAAGGCTGAATCGTGGCGTACTCGCGAGCGAACGTTTCAATCACATCGACGGGAAGACCGACGCGATCGGAGACGTTTGACGGAGCGTACTGCTGAACGCGTTCGACGAGCTGCTCATATCCGACCGCATGCTGCGACACGTAGTCATGGTCAACAAGATTGTCACGAATGATGACGTGCATCATTGCCATCGCGAGCGTCGCATCGCTGCCTGGTCGTGGCTGAATATGCCAGTCGGCTTGTTCGGCGGTGCGCGTCTTAATTGGATCGACAACAACAATCTTTGCGCCGCGCGAGCGTGCTTCCAGGATCACGGGCCAGAGATGCAGATTCGTGACGATCGTGTTTGTGCCCCAGAGCACAATGTATCGACTATGGACCAGTTCTTCCGGATCGACTCCAAAGCCATTGCCCTGAGTCACCGACAGACCCGCGACAGGGACTGCGCCGCAGATGTTGGCATCAAGTCGGGTGCATCCGAGCACACTGAAGAGCCGTCTGTCGAGAGATGCGTGCTGGATCAACCCCTGATTGCCGGCCGAGCGGTACGGCATGATGGATTCCGCACCGGATTCTTCGATGATGGCGTTCCACTTTGCGGCAATGTCCGCAAGAGCTTCGTCCCATGAAACGCGAACGAATTGTCCGTCTCCTTTGGGACCAACTCGCTTCAGCGGATGCTGCAGTCGATCGGGATGGTAGACGCGTTCGAGATAATGATTGACTTTGGCACACAGGGTGCCTCGAGTAAACGGATGCTCGGGGTCGCCGTAAAGCTTTTCCGCTCGGCCGTCACGCACTTCAACCATCCAGGAACATGTGTCTGGACAATCATGCCCACACGCTCCGCGAACGATGGTGAGTCCGTTGTCAGTTGCTGTCATGCCAGTGATTCCGAGAGGGGGCAGCTTGCTATTCATGTCGTCGCATTGAAAGACTCAGCGTGATCCGGCAGGTTGCAACTGAATCGCGTTTCGGATGAATTCAGGACGGTCGGTTGTGATGGAGATTGCTCCAAGGTCCGCAAATTTTCGGGCTGCTTCCACATCGTTGACCGTCCAGACATGGAACTGAAAACCAGCATCGCGGATCGAATCCAAAAACGCCTGATCGATCACTTCCAGATTTCCATTCGTTCCCAGTCCGGTCGCGCCAGCATGTTTCAGCGTTGTCAGTACAGTGTCCCGAGTTGGTTTCCATTCGCTTTCTTTTGTTTCCTGCTTGTAGCCAGTGAGCCAGTTTGCGTTGTACTGCGGCATTAGCTTGCGAGCCTGCGTGATGACGGTCTTATCGAAGCAGATGATCACAATCTGTTCGGATTTCAGCCCTGAAGATTCAAGTTGTGGCTGCAAAAGCGGAAGAATTTCCAGACCGCATTTAAATCTGTTTGCCTTCGGGCACCGTCGCCAGCACTTCTTTTAGTGTTGGAATGCGTTCGGCGGTGTATTGTGGATGCTTCCAGCTTCCAACGTCAAGTTTCTGAAGTTCCTTAAGCGTAGAATTGGCGATAGATAATTCAGGCTGTTGCGGAGCGACGCGTTTTGTTGTCTTGTCGTGAATACAGGCGATCTGTTGATCTTTCGTAACGTAAAAATCCCCTTCAATCGCATCCGCATCCTGATCCCACGCCAGTCGAAACGCCGCTAATGTGTTTTCCGGTGCGTCGTACGACGCTCCTCGATGAGCGACAATAAGTTGAGCGTCTGCTGTCGCTGCACAAGTGAATACAAGGAACGAAACGAGCGTTAGAATGACGTTGCGCACTGAAGGCTCCATTGATTCGAAATTCCGGGGGATGAATTGGTGGGAAAGAAAAGGGAATAGTCATAACCCGACGCGTCAGCGAGGGATTCGTGGGCACGCAGTCGAACTGCCGAGACGGAATCCCTCACATCGAATAACTCTTCGACGAGTTGTATTCACTGAATCCCCCAGACCAGTAGCGTCCACATTGATTTCCAGTGTATCAGGACAATGTTTTTAACAAAGAAATCGGACGCACAACGATCGAAAGAAGCTATTACTTGAGTAAAGGCGGGAATTCGACCTACTACCATTCCCGTTCCATTAGCTCAAGATACGGTGAAGTGACGACAGAGATCAACACGGAATATCACCAGATCAAAGATGTATGGTTAAGCTCAAAACAAAGCCCGATCTCAAGACCGATACACCAAAAACCGAGCCTGCATCTTGAGGTAACCGTTCACGGGATCAAATTGCTCTTGGGTCAGTTAATGGAATTTTGTTAGCCTCCGGACATGACGGGAGAGACAAGATCATTGAGGATCTTCAAAAGCTTGTGGCAGAGCTGACGGCTCGAGTTGCAGAGTTGGAACTGGCGCTGGCGAAGGCAACCAAAGACTCATCGACATCATCGAAACCGCCGTCAAGTGATATCACCAAGCCGAAGACGTCGAAAAAGCCAGGGCGACGCGGTAAGCCCAAGCGTGGTGGTCAGCCGGGGCAGCAGCAATTGCGAACAAACCTGCCACCGGAACGCGTCGCTGAAAATTTCGACCATGAAATTCCCGACGAAGACGTCCAGCGGCTCGAACTGACACCCACCGACGAATTCGAGACCTGCCAATTCATCGAACTCCCCGAGTCGCCGGTCTTCGTTACCGAACATGGGCTGCGAGTTTATCTCACAGCCGACGGTGAGAGATATGTGGCTGACATTGGCGACATCCTCTACAGACCCATCTTCGGGCCGCGACTGCTGGCAATGATTGGGTGGATGAAGTCCGCAGCTCATTGCAGCTATTCCACCATTGAAACGTACATGGCAGACGTGTTGCAGGTGCCGGTTTCGCGAGGCTATCTGAACTTCGATTACTTCTCAGCCAACAGCTCGTTTGCGTGGAATTATTGGATTAAAGCCCAGTACTGCTGGGCTCATTTGATCACACGAGAATTGTTGCGCAAGGTTTTGCGTGGCACAAACAACTGAGGTACAGGACTACCACGAATCAATGAATTCCTTGTATGGCAAGACTATTAAAACACAAATCGCATTTGAAACAGGAGAGCGCAGAGAGCGCAGAGGAGTCACGAAGGAATAATGCAATTCTCTGCTCCCTCTGCGCTCTCCTGTGGAATCCTGCGATTCAATGGACCCCTTGAGAGTTACCGTCGCCCAACCCAATTGTTTGCCTGAATTTGCGAAACAAATTAAGCCCGAAATCACCATCGCTTTTTTAACCCAAATTCTGGGTCAAGGCCAACTTTCCAACTGCCCAGGGTTGGACATGGATTGTGCTGTGTGCGGTCCTGGAGTGCAGTGAGGAAATCGAAACGCTCAGCTGAAACGGTCAAGTATCCCAGTCTTCGATTTTCAAACCGACGATCCTGGAGAATTCTCGCGTATTGTTGGTCACCAGAGTGCAGCCGTGCAGCATTGCAGCATTGCGATCGATGCAATTTGCAGATCGAGCAAGCCAATCGGAGTTCCCTGAATTGCGAGATCGGCACGAAGCTTTCCGAAGACACGAGCAGCTTCGCCGTCGAATGTCAGGCTTTCAAAAGCACCAAACAAAATTGCGAGTGCTTTGAGATTGTCAACGGGACGTTTGCTCTTGAAGGCCCCATGGTAGAGTTCAGCCTTCACGACGACGCACAGCAGAATATCCGTCTGGCGACAGGCACGGAATCTGGACTGGCACGGAATCTGGACTGTACCGACGATGGCTTCGGATTCAGTTCACGAATCCACACATTCGTATCCGGAAGATAGAACACTATTCCAACTCCAATCGGACTGGGTAATCGCCCTGATCTTCACGAACTAGCGGTTCGCCTTGCCACGAACCCTGGATCTGATCCCAAATATTTTGGGAGCCCGCGACTTGACGTGACTCGGCCCGGTCAACCTCATTAACAAGGATCAACACTCGTACGCCCTGCCCATTTTGAAGTCCGCAATCGGCGGGGACAGAAATCTTTCCGTTTTCGAGTTGTGACTGAAATTCAATGGCTTTCATGGGTGTCTCGATCCTTTAGAAGAGGTCTGTTTCTCATGCAGCGGTATTCTATCACGACCTGTCTCGATCGTCTGCAATGGTGAAAAACCTTGCCCAACATCGCTCGGCATTGCAATTGATTTTGAGCCGCCGGAGTTTACGTTTTCTTAAAAACGGCCGTTTTCGCAAGTGGGAAAACCAACGCCTGCAGGAAACGCGAATCTGTCGCGACATCCCGCCCGTGGCATCGTCGAATCGACGACGGCTCATTAAACGGCGACTTTGCTTATTTCATCCGCCATCTTCTGGAACAGCAGAATCGTCAGATGCTCGACATCGTCACCGTACGACAGTCCATCGTGGCGGAGGATGTTTCAACAACTCGAGAGTTTTTGAGCGAAAGCGTTTCGGTGATGGAACGTTTAACGGTGGCTTTGTCATGTTACCGGCGATGGAATTCGCGACTCACAACCATCCAAGCCGTTCTCGGTCCGACACTGAGAATCGTTCGTCGAGATATTTAGCCATCGCGCCGGCAAGAATATCCTCGCCCAATTCTTGGTCGTAATTCAAAGCGTTGACGAGCGAATTTGCTTGATCACCGATCGCCCTCTCGATCATCTCACGGCAATCCGAGTAGCCACCCCCGACCATGGAAGGCTGGTTTGTACTTACATGTTTGAGAATGGCTTTCACTTCTGAGTGCTCCGCAAACCCTGTTTCTCGGACGACCGTGGAAAGCACCGCATTAAAGAAACCATCACCGAAACGCGATTCTGCCCGTTTGAAACTGAAACGGAGACCCAAAGCAAACCGAATTTTTTCATTTTCGGTTGAGTTACACCGTATTCCAGAGATCACAAGTCTCGCATTCAACTCATCATCCCAAGCATATTCGACAGGCGGTTGAGTCTTCCCATCAAACGTAAGATGCAGGTAGATTTTGGCCGCCTTATACCCGAGCGTGTCTTTGGGACGCACTACTTCAATTTCTTTACGATCAGCTTGTGTTCTTTCGAGAAATGTCAATAAGGGATGACTGAAAGACGACCCCTTGCTCCCGAAAATGAATTCAGTTTCGACATCGTGTTCTCCAGTTGTTTTCCTATGTTAGTTCGGCATTTGCCAAGGCTCGCAAAACGAATCTCGCCGAATTACGGCAGGACTTGCGTCGACATATGCCGCCGCTCGGCAGCCACCTCCCTGAAAAACACCAATGCAATCAGAGTAGAAACGAGTTTTATATATGGAACTAGTTTCGTTCATTTGATTTGTCCGGTGAATGTCTGTTGCAGAACGGATTGCCGGAGGCGAATGGACCGCTGAAGGTTGGCGAACGCAACCGTTCCAATGCCTTCGGTAACACTCAACCGCCGCGCGAGTTCCGCCACAATTCCCCTCTGTTCAACAAGCGGAGGGATGGGCACGATGTCTGTACAAGTTCGGCGTTCAGTGCTTGCTGCTAACGTCGGAACGCTGACTTTTGCCCTCCGTAGGGTGCAGCAGTATATCCCGCAGTGCGACAGATGCTGCGCAACGGCGAGCATGATTGCGAAACGGCAACGAAGGAAGGGAAAGCTTCGGCCCAATTGCTGCAGACGGAGATCTGGTTCAGGGTCCAAGGCCTGTCTTTTGAACTTGAGCGGCCTGAATGAAGCTCAAGCTGGCGACGATTGGCAATCCGGTTGCTGCTGTAGGGATCTGGTTTTTTCTTGTTTCATACATATTCGGCCCTCACGCCACTCGATAGTAATTTCCTAGCGGGAATAGCGCAAACGGTATGTACATCTCCAGCGTATGACCGACGTGCCGCCGTTCTGTCGATGCGGTTCATACTGTCTTTTTTGTTGCTTCTGGCCTGAAAACGTGGGTCGGAGCCCCTTCTGTCTCCTGTTTTTTCTGTGCGAAACGACTCGACATGTCAAACGATGCTGTGATTGAGATCCGCAACCTGTCAAAGATTTACCGTGACTTTTGGGGTCGTAAGAAAGTTCAAGCGGTCAAAAGCTTGAGCATGGATGTCAAAAAGGGTGAAGTTTTCGGGCTGCTGGGACCAAACGGCTCCGGCAAAACGACAACCATGAAAATGCTGCTGGGGCTGTTGTTTCCGACCTCCGGCGAAATGACAATCCTTGGTAAGCCAGCGTCGGATGTTTCCAAAAATGAACGCATCGGCTACCTGCCTGAAGAATCGTATCTCTACCGATTTCTAAACGCTGACGAGACGCTCGATTTCTACGGACGTCTGTTTAACATGACTTCTGCTGAGCGCAATCGCCGTGCAGATGAGTTGATTGAAATGGTTGGGCTTGGGAAAGCTCGCCGACGTCAGTTGAAAGAATATTCAAAAGGGATGGCTCGCCGTATCGGTCTGGCTCAGGCCTTGATCAACGATCCGGATCTGGTGCTGCTTGATGAGCCGACCAGCGGGCTGGATCCGATTGGTACTCGTGAAATGAAAGACCTGATTCTCCGTCTGAAGGCACAGGGGAAAACCGTCGTAATGTGTAGTCATCAGCTTGCCGACGTGCAGGACGTGTGTGATCGTATCGCCGTGTTGTTTCAGGGAGAACTGAAAGTTTTGGGTCGTGTGGAGGATCTGCTGGAAGTTCGTGACGAAATGCAGATGCGAACATCAAATCTCAGCGAGGCTGCAATGTCTGACATTCGTGAGGTGCTGAAGAAGCACAACATAGCGGATGCAACGTTCACTCGGCCTCGGGCTGACCTTGAGGAGTTGTTCCTGCGTACGGTTCGCGAAAGCGGCGAGAGACCAGGTCGCCGATTTACGACCGAAGAAATTGCAGGCAAGTCTGGTGGGCAGGCTTAGGACCAGTTTCAGTTTTTTAATTTTGTCATTCTTTTGTCTGGGCGTTTCATTCTTCAATGAGCGTCCCAAGATGTGAATCGGGAAACGTTCCCTATGGACTTCGATATCGCTCCGTTTACGCTTCAGGATATGGCGACAAGCCTGAAGTCATGGCTGTACCTGATTGGCGCGTTGGTCTTTCTCAGTCTCTCGATCTCGTTTCTGCTATCGGTGGCTCGGAATGGTGCTGCTGGCGTTGGCGGTTTCTTTAAAGGCTTGGTGAGCTTTCTGACGGACGTCGGATCTTTGTCGCCTCGCCGTATTCTGGCATTGACCAATCTAACGCTGAAAGAGGCGATTCGTCGCAAAGCATTGCTGGTGTTTTTCGTGTTTGCCGTGTTGTTAATGTTCGCGGGTTGGTTCCTGACGAATTCGAACGAACGTGCTGAGTTGCAGGTGGGAATTCACATTGCGTTCATTCTGCAGACGATTTCGTGGTTGATGTTGCCGATCGTGTTCTTTCTGAGTTGCTGGGCACTGCCCGAAGATATTCGTATACGTTCGTTGCATACGGTTGTGACGAAGCCTGCACGCCGAATTGAGATCGTGTTGGGACGCATCTTTGGAATGTGGTCAATTATGTTGATCGTGCTCGTCAGCATGGGAGCGATTGGATTTCTTTGGATCGTGCGTCAATTGCCACCGGAAGCGAAGAGTCAACTCACGTGTCGTGTTCCTGTTTTTGGCCGGTTGCAATTCGTGAATCCGGAAGGCCAGCCCTCGCTCAAGGGGATTAACGTCGGCGACATTTGGGATTTTCGATCGCACATTCAGGGCAACTCGCGTGCTCGCGGGGTGTTTCTATTCGACGGCATTGATGAATCGGCATTGGTGATGGGGTCTGAATCTGCTGCGGACGGAACTGGATCTGTGCAGGTTCCTGGCTTAAAGATGGAATGTCGGTTCGAGGCGTTTCGTACCGTCAAGGGAAGTGAATCGTCAATTCGCGAAGGTCTGCAGGCTCAGTATGTGCTGTCGAACAATCCTCGCGAGGAAGCGTTCGGTTTGTTTTCGCAGAGTGAAACCTTGCGTCCTTTGGCAGATGCATTGCGGGATGCCCAGTTTCGTACGGCTGCAAATCGACTTGAAGAACTTAGTGAAAAGATCGCAGCCGATGGTGAAGCCGCCAAAGAAAAGAAGAATCCAGAGTTGCTGCCCGCTGACTATATGGGGTTGCAATTGGGAGCTGTCTATGCGGCTGGCGTGATGGGTGACCGTAAAGACGACGCTCTGGCAAAGGCAATTGCTGCGTTTCAAAAGACCGCCGAGACTGGCGCCACTTTGATCAACGAAATCACGGCCAGTGGGGCGAGCAATTCCGAAACGCTGCCTCCTCTGCATGCGGCTTTTGCTGAGTCCTTGAAAGAGCTTGCCGTTGTTCTGAATGAAGAGGCGGACACGTTGCACGAGCATTTGCCGAAACTCGAAGTGCCATTGCCTTCATTTCACGTCGCTGAATACCATGAAGGCTCTCCGCAGAATATCAGTTTTGTTCCACGAAAGATCCGGTTCAGTGCCGATGCGGAAACTCAAAGTCGTTTCCTTGCAGGATTGTTTGGAAAACTGAACGATGCCGACAGTCTGGTTGAAGGCGATGGATTGAAGTCTGACCTGGCAGAAAAGCTGAAATCTGAAGGACAGATCTCGGAAGAGAATGCGAACCTGGTTGTTGACGTGCTCGCAGAGCAGATTGCTGCCGGAGCCCTCAAGGTCGAAGGCAGCAAATTGATCGTGGCAGATGGTCAGCGATGGTTCAGCTTCTTTGACTCACTGATTCAGAAGGATTTGCTCATATCTGCTGACAACGAAGGCTGGATGATGGAGCGGGATCTCGTAAAGGATCTGGCACCTGATGGTCGGCTGCGAGTCGAAGTGTCCTGCCTGAATGATCAGATGTATCTTGGTATGGCTCGACCTGACTTGTTTGTTCGAAAACCAGACCGAGCGTTTGGTGTTGGATATGTAAAAGCACTGCTGACGACAGCTCTGATGATGATGCTGATCATCGTGCTGGGCGTGACGGTCAGTTGTATCGTCAAGGGACCAGTCGCTCTGTTTTTCACGTTGACCTTCTTTATCGTCGGTCAGTTCTTCCATGGGTTTATGAACGAAATTCTGTATAGTCCCGCCCAGGAAGGCATGGGAGCAATTGCAGCGGCTGTGATGACGGCCCAGCATCGTAACCCGACGGTTGGGATGGACGTGTCCGAAACGACTCAACGTGTCGTTCAGGGAATCGATGCTGTTCCGCGAGCTGCGTTGTGGGGATTCAGTCAGATTATTCCGGATTTTAGTGTCTTCAACGCTCCGGCGGGCTTCGTTGAAAATGGTTTTGACGTTCCGTTCGCTCAGACTGTGGTGCCGGCCTTTTTGATCTGTCTCGGCTTTCTCTTTCCTTGTGTACTGATTGCTGGTGCTCTGCTGAAGTTCCGGGAGCTGGAATCTAAATGAGATATTTTTTTCGACTGTTCTTCCTGACTAACCTTCTTACTTCTCGACAGCGCAAACTCCTGTATGCAGTCGGCATCATCCTGCTGCTGGGGCCGATCGTGTATCTCGGTTTCCCAGTGCAGCAGAGTGCGACAGGTGCCGCAGCATCTTCTGGTCTTGGAAAACTTGGGCGGCTGCGTCAGGACTATGACCTTGGCGAAGCCACGCTGGGTGAAGTTGATCCTTCCAGTTCCGTGATGAACCTTGTTCTGCTTGGACTTCGCGGCCCAGCGGCCAGCTTGCTGCATCTGCAGGCGATTGAATACCAAGAGCATAAGCAGTGGGCGAAGCTTCGCACGACTGTGGATTCCATCATTCTGCTTCAGCCTCACTACGTGCAGATCTGGAAGTTTCAAGGTTGGAATCTGGCCTATAACGTTTCACGCGAGTGGGACAAAGTTGACGACCGGTTCTACTGGGTTAAGGAAGGTATCAAGTTCCTGCAACGCGGTACGGCACGCAATGAAACAGTGCCGATTCTGGAGCACAACGTTGGGGAAGTTGTTGACAAGAAGATGGGCGTTTCGGACGAAAAGAAATTCTTCCGGGATTTCTTTGTACACGACCCGGATGTCAAGTTCAAGGACAAAGTGACCGGAGCCAATGGTCCGGACGTGGAGATCAACAAAGATGGTCTCGACAGTTACCTTGTCGCCCGCCAGCATTTTTTGGATGCGAATGTGAAGGATGACAACGACGGTCTGGTAGAAGTGAAGGGGATGACCCATGTGTTCTTCCGCCAGGGACCTGTGAAATCTCTGATGAGCTATGCCGAAGCATTGACGAAAGAAGGCAAATTCTATGGCGAAGGTGCCGTGCCAACGTCAGCAACTCCAGGCATTGCGGTGGACGATAACGGCAATCCGGCCGAAGAAAGTGCCAGTACAACGCTGACCGCTTCAATCTGGAAGCAGGCTTATGATGAATGGATGAACGATTACGGCAAGTACCCATTCCTTGGTCTCGACAGTCATAAATACATGCTCAACAGTTCTGAAGCGGAGCTGGAAACGATGGCGGCAGCGAATGGCGTTGACCTAAGCATGCAGAAGCGAGTCTGGAATGGCAGTGTGGATATGGTCCACTACCGCTATTGGCGAGATTTTGCTGAAACCGAAGGCGATCCAGTCACCATTGAAGCTCATAAGGCATTCTCCAACGCTAAGAAAGCATATGCAGAAGGCCGTGGGTACAATAATGTTCTGCCCGATGGGACAAGTCAGGTTTCAGAAGCCCAGACACTTCTGGAAACCTCAATGGTCAAGTGGCTGGAAGCATCAAATAAGTATCCAAAGTTCTTTGTGGATAACTCTGCCTATCGCGAAGAGGCAATGCTGACCGTCCGATTCTGGAAAGCCGTCCATCAGAACAATGGCACAACTGAAGCCGCCGACTATCCTCTGAAAGGTGTTTGGGAATCAAATCCCGATATGCACATGGATATCGAACGAGAATTCCTGACTGAAAGCCGGTCACGTAAGAAATAGTGTCCTGTTGAAGTTCAGAATCGCACGGGAAGATGTTTCACGGAGCAGTTGAGTGGCAGCCGGTCCTATATTTGTTCGAGAAGCGCTGACCGCGCCACGACGACTGAGTCATTATCTGATGCGTTCCGGATTTGTCGCCGGGCTGTTGGTACTGTTCTACAGTATTCGACAGGCGACGATCGGATTTCAGGACGTTCTTTTCGCAGGCGATGTGGCGTCATTCAGTGCAATGACTTTCAAAGTGTTCGCTCTGCTGCAGTTGACCCTCGGAATGTTCTTCGCGACCGTCTTCACGGCATCCAACGTGGCTCAGGAAAAAGACCGCAAGACGCTGATCCTGCTGTTAATGACGGATCTCAGAAATCATGAGCTTGCCATTGGAAAACTCCTGGCGAGCCTTTTGATTGTGGGTGTGTTGTTGACGACGTCGCTGCCAGTGTTTTGTTTCCTGAAACTGTTGGGCGGAATCACGTGGTCCCAGATATTGTGGGCCGAAGCAGTCGTTGGTTCCGCCGCGCTGGCGGCCGGCTGCTGGGGTTGTTTTGTTGCGTTCTGGCGTGACAAAACGTTTCAAACTCTGGCCATCAGCGTGCTGGGAGTGGTGCTGTTTGTTCTGGTTGCCTACGGATTAGGAATTCTTGTCAATCCGATGCTGGCACTGGCGTCGCCTTATGCCGGATTGATGAATGTGCTTGATCCCGCCGGCCAGACTGAAATCGGCCCGATCGTTGTTTCCGCATTGCCGACTGTCGCCACACTGCTGACACTTTCATGCGTGTTGTCGGTGGTCACAATTACGCAATTGCGACGCTGGAATCCCTCCCGTGAGATGCATCAATCCGTGGCGGAATCCGCACCGGCAAATCTGATGGACGGAGAACTTATTGATCCATCAGAAGCTGACAAATCTGCCGCCACTGTACCAGCCACGGGCCGTATTCATCGAGTCGTCTGGGATAGTCCCATCATCTGGCGTGAAATGCGAACGCGAGCCTACGGGCGTCGCATGATCTGGATCAAACTGGCCTATTTGGTACTGACGTTGTTGATCGCCGGTTCCGCGATATTTACCGGTTCGACGAACAGCGATCTTGTGCTGGGAATGGTCACTGCACCGGCTTTTGCATTTCTTGGTATCGGTATCTTAAGCCTGATCCTGACGAACGCTCAGGCTGTGACTTCAATCACAAACGAGCGAGATGGAGGCACTCTGGATATTTTGCTGGTCACAGATCTGCGACCCAGTGAATTTATCCTTGGGAAGATCGGGGGTGCGCTGTGGAACTCGCGCGAAATGATTCTGACGCCTTTGCTGATGATCATGGGCATGGCATTGCTGGGCCGAATTCCGAGCATGACGGCTGAGAACGTACTGTACTTGAGTGTCGCTTTTCTGGTGTTGAACATTTTCGCCGTGACACTGGGAATTCATGCGGGATTGACCTATCAGAATTCGAGAACGGCGATTGGTCACAGTCTTGGAACGATGTTCTTTCTGTTCATCGGTATCTTCATCTTTATGTTGCTGCTGGTTGAGGCACGGTCATCGTTCGCGATTCAATTGCAAAGCTTCATCCTGTTCATCGGATTTGGAAGTCTGGGGCTTTATACGTCACTGACCTACCGCAATCCGTCCGGCGCGCTGACCTTGGCGTCGATCATGTTGCCGTTTCTGACGTTCTATGCGATTACGGATTTTCTTCTGGGCGGCAACCTTGGCGTGTGTTTCTGGATTTGTGTCGCCTACGGATTTACTTCGGTTGCCATGATGGTTCCCGCGATGAACGACTTCGATATTGCTCTTGGCCGCACTGCGGGCGAGTGATTCAGAATTAAACGTTAAACAGGAAGTGACAAATGTCACCATCCTGCATGACGTAGGTCTTCCCTTCGACCCGTAGTTTGCCCGCCGCGCGGATGTCTTTTTCGGTCTTGTGAGCGACAAGATCCGGCAAGGTATAAACTTCGCAGCGAATAAATCCGCGTTCAAAATCACTATGAATGACACCAGCCGCCTGAGGTGCGGTCGCTCCAATAGGAATTGTCCAGGCGCGAACTTCTTTTTCACCGGCAGTGAAGTAACTCTGCAGTCCCAGCGTTTTGTAGGCAGCTCGTGCCAACGGTCCAAGTGCCGGTTCCGTCAGTCCGACAGATTCCAGCATTTCCTGACGATCTGCTTCATCGAGTTCGGCGAGTTCTGCTTCCAGCTTCGCACACACCGGCACAACCGACGCGCCGTGTTCGGCTGCGTATTTGCGAACTTGATCCACAAGCGGACTTTTGCCTTCCAGATCATCCTCTGCCACATTCGCTACGAACAGAATTGGCTTGGCTGTCATCAGACCGATGGCTCTTACGACAGTCCGTTCTTCGTCTGTAAATTCAGCGCTTCGCAACGGTTTGCCTGCGTTCACGATTTCCTGGCACTTCTCCATAACCGTCGCGCGCAGCTTTGCGTCTTTGTCACCGCTCTTGGCAGCACGTTGAGCCTTCGGGATCGAGTTCTCCAGCGTCTGCATATCCGCCAGCATCAATTCCATTTCGATGACTTCGATATCGGACAGCGGATTCACGCCGCCGCCGACATGTGTAATGTCGTCATCAACAAAGCAGCGCACGACCTGCATGATCGCGTCCACTTCACGGATATGACTTAGAAACTTGTTACCAAGCCCTTCGCCTTCGCTGGCGCCTTTCACGATACCAGCGATATCCACCAATTTCAGAATCGCCGGGATGACTTTCTGTGGAGGAATGAATTCGGTGATTCGAGTCAGTCGCGCATCAGGCACACTGACGATCCCTTCATTCGGCTCGATCGTGCAGAACGGGTAGTTCGCGCTTTGAGCGGCTGTGGATGAAGTCAGGGCGTTAAATAGTGTGCTCTTGCCGACATTCGGCAGGCCGACAATTCCGGCTTCCATCGATGATTTTCCAGATTCAGTCATTTCGCGGCGGGCGACCGTTTCAGATCGCCAGAATTCTAAGCCGCGGATTGTATCCACCCATGCCCCCGCGCCAAATGGTGATTCTTTGGCGGTACCACAATGGGAATTGGGCACCTTTGCCTGCGCAGGATGGAGTCATGGGGGCTCACACGGTTCGGGATTCGCTTCAATAGGGACCCGAAAACAGTTAGCCTTCGGCGGTTTCTCCATCCGGGGACTTCGTCGATTCTTAACTCAGTTCAGTAATCAAGGTGAGACTCACCATGTCGAATCCGTTTGCCGCGCCCGATGAATTTTCTGGTTTTGGCCCGCAAGGTTCTGAAGAATTTCGCAGAATCTCTGCCAGACCGATCGAGCGACTGAAAGAGGCAAAGGCGATGCTTGGGGATCAGTACTGGCTGTTTGTCGGAATCTGTCTGATCGCGATTCTGATCGGTTCCTTAGTACCGCTGGGCATCATGACAGGCCCCATGATGTGTGGCATGTATCTATGCTTTCGCTATCGCATGAACGGCATTCAGGTGCGATTCGAGACTCTTTTCAAAGGCTTTGACGTCTTTCTGAACTCACTTCTGGTGATGCTTATCTTCATCGCCATTTCGATGGCCGTGATGCTGCCACTGATCATCTTTATGTTGCTCATGCTTGCGACCGCTGGTAACAACGAAGCACAAGTGCTTGGGACATTCATCACGATTTATCCGCTGATTATTTTCCTGTCACTTGTGATCTATATTCCGTTCATATTCGCATTTCCATTGATCGTTGATCGTGGCACTGGCGCGTGGGAATCAGTAACGCTGAGTGCTCGGGCGGCATGGCACAACTTTGGTCCGTTGTGCGGAATGTTGTTTGTGCATTATCTGGTTACGATGCTGGGCATGTGTGCCTGCTACGTGGGAGCAATCCTGATCATGCCGTTGACCTTTGGCGCGTTGTTTACGGTGTATCACGAAGTCTTCAACAGCCCTGTCAATGTGCCACCAGCGACATGCAATCCCAATACCATGGTTTCGCCACAACAGCAGCCGCAGCAATGGTCGTGACAGACTGCGTTTCGTAGCCGAAGTCGTGAGACTTCGGAATAGGTTCACGGCGAATGCCCGAATTCTCACGAATCCGGCTACAAGATCCTTCACGGCGTTGACCGTTCGGGCGTGCTTTGGTCTGAAGTCTCACTCTTCAGCAATTGTGCCAGTTGTTGTGCGATGAGTTTTCCAGCTGTGGCATGGCCACTTTCATTCCAGTGACCAGTCCCTGGTGAAGTGTTATGGAAGCCGTGAAAGAAAACGTGGTCTTCGCGAGCGATCTCCTGCATCGGTTCAAACAGATCGATGACAGGAAATCCATACCGCTGGCCACTCGCCATGACTCTGCGTTGCGGCTCTTTTAGATCGACGGAGCCAAGTTTTCGGGCGAGTTGCAGCGTGACTTCCGGATCAGGATGGACTTCCACCGAGTTATTCAGAATCACGACGACAAATTGAGCCCCCATCGCTCTGGATTCTGTCTGCATCGCTTCCAGGACTCGATCCGTGATCTCCCATGCTTCTCGCCAGGCATCAGTCTTCGGCGGTGCAAAGACCGCGCTGTCGATGCCTGCTTCATCAGCATTGGCGAAACCCGTGTTGGGCGTACTCTGAGATGCTGTTCGCGATCGCCAGTTCTCAAGAACTCGATAGAGGAGATGGATCACGCGTGAATGGCGGATCGCCTGGTCTTTGCAAGCGGACCACGTGAGCTGCCGAAATCGTTTTTCGTCTGGATCATCACGAAACGAAAAATCCAGTTGCAGCTTGCCATCGTTCAGTTCTGCAAACGGGCGACGATGGTCGGATTCGAGTTGTCGTGAATTGTTGCGGACATCATTGCCAGGCAGGAACGCAAGCAGAACAAGATCCGGCGCATAGTCGCCGACATAGTGTTCCAGCATCTGCCATTCCTGAATCGTACCGAAGCCGGAGACACCGAAATTAATGACCTCAACATTTCGGTTTTTCAATTCCGATGTCGCCTGAAGGTCGCGTTCCAGAACTGACCAGAACGTGTTCTCCTGAGCAACCTGAAATGCTTCGCTGAACGAATCGCCCAGGATCGCAATTCGAAACGTGTCTGCTGGTTTTTTAAGCGTATGTTCGCGATCTCGCAGACCTCGCGAATTGATCACATTCGACGAATAACCTTCCGACTGAAACACAAACTTATGTCCGGGCTCAAGTCGCGTGCCGGTGAATTCATCGTAGATATACGGAGATCGTGTGTCAGGGACAAACAGTCGCAAAGTTATCTCAGCCAGCAGCACGGCGACAATCGAAGCGCATGTGATCGCCAGAATTCGAAAGACCCAGCGGCGCTGTGTTGACCGTCGAACCACAACGGGGGTTAATTGCTGATTCAGCGATGCGGTCATCTTCGACACAAATAAAATTACAGAAGAAGTCAGAATTCAAGATGCGATTCAGGCCCTGATGGGCCGGCAGAGGATAGCACTAAGTTTCTGTAAAAGCTGTATCGTCCCTCAGGTTCTTTCGACTCATCCCACAAGAAATATCGGGGTCAGATTCTATCAAAAGTTCCGGATTTCTTATTTGGTACGACAGCGTGTGTCGTGGTGGCATGTGTAGACTTGCTCCGAATACCTGATGAGTCACCAATGGAATTCTGCCGGAAACGCAACGGCTATCACCTGACCGATCTCTCATGGACGCTGCCCGCGTTCCAACTCACCGAAGGCGAACTTGTCAGTGTGTTCCTCGCGGAACGGCTGATCAGGCAATATCGCGGCACACCGTTTGAAACGGATTTGGCACGAGCGTTTGATCGAATCACTCGCATGCTGCCGGAAG
>Ga0209702_10001371_pt1 | contig 46896 bp, 55 predicted proteins | sample FRY01_FD_187210 | JGI IMG/M metagenome (GOLD analysis project Ga0209702, IMG submission 187210) | Freshwater microbial communities from Lake Fryxell liftoff mats and glacier meltwater in Antarctica - FRY-01 (SPAdes) (version 2) | ecosystem: Environmental > Aquatic > Freshwater > Ice > Glacier... | reverse complement strand
CCTTGGACCGATTGTTCGATGCCGATCGCGCGGCGTTGCTAACCGAGGTGGTGCTGGCGGTTGGGCAACGCTTTGGCGTGCGCTTTGATGAGTTGCACAACGACAGCACGTCGATCAGTTTCTGCGACAGTTATCGCGCCGCCTGCGGGCGCAAGCTGCGCGGGCGGCGCGCACCGGCCATAGGCCCACAAGGCGGAGTCAGATATCGGGCAATGGCCGGGGCAAGGCAAGGTCAAGTTCTGCGAAGACATAATCGTTGGACGGGGCAGCGCACACAAGCCACCACCGGTCTGCTCGATGAAGAATGACTTGGGCAAATTCATCGTTCGCGTCGCCAAAGACTGAACCCAGACCGAAATTTCACCCCAACAAGCAAGGAAACAACATGCACAAGATATTGATGGTTTTGACCTCGCACGACCAACTGGGCAACACCGGCGCAAAAACCGGCTTCTGGCTCGAAGAGTTCGCCGCGCCCTACTACGCATTCAAGGATGCGGGCGCCGGCATTACCCTGGCATCCCCGCTGGGTGGCCAGCCACCACTGGATCCCAAGAGCGACGACGCAGGTTCGCAAACCGATGCCACCCGTCGTTTCAAGGCAGATTCCGCCGCCCAGGCCGTGCTGGCCAGCACGCTCAAACTAAAAGATGTATCGGCGACTGACTTTGACGCCGTGTTTTACCCCGGCGGCCACGGCCCCCTGTGGGATCTGGCTGAAGACGCGACCTCCGTCGCCCTGATTGAATCCATGCTCAAAGCCGGCAAGCCTGTGGCCGCCGTGTGCCACGCGCCTGCGGTGCTGCGCCACCCCAAAGCGGGAGACGGCGCATCTGTCGTAAAAGGCAAGAAGGTAACCGGTTTCACCAACACCGAGGAAGAAGCCGCGGGACTGACCAAGGTGGTCCCGTTTCTGGTGGAAGATATGCTCACGCAAAACGGTGGCGTCTATTTCAAGGCTGCCGACTGGCACCCGCATGTCGTGACCGACGGGCTGCTGATCACCGGTCAAAACCCGGCATCGTCCGAGCCCGCGGCGCATGCATTGCTGAAAGCCCTGGCTTGACTCTGAACAACCCGGCTTTTGTGGAAGATTTTTCACCTGAGCCATTCAGCCACAAATCGGGTTGATGGCAACCGGACGTGCAAAAACAGAAAGAAAAAATGTTCGATAAAGAAGGCCAGTGGATCCAGCTTGAGACGTTCGATGATTTCGACAACGGCCTGTCCGACCTGATAGAGCTGTGGTCCAGTGCTTCCGGGGCGGCAACAAATGCCGTCAAGGAATCAGCACTCGCCCACTTCAAAGAAAATTTGGAGGCAGCGGCACTCCAATGGGTGGACAACAAAGCCAAGTCCAGGAAATACGCGGCTATTGGCAAAGAATTGGCTGAGTTTGAAGACGTATTAAAGGATCGGCCGCTGGGCTCCTAGTCGGGCAATCACAGCGTCGCCCGCTGGCGTGCCCAGGCGCCCCATGGCCGCGCGCGACCTGGGCCCCTGCACCGACAACCCGGACCGCAGCCTGCACCTGAAAGCGGGCGAGCCGGTCACCGTGCTGGTCCACGGCTGTTTCGGGTCCTCGGGCCAGTTCCGCGCGCTGGCGCAGGTGCTGGCGTTTCAAGGCCAGCAATCGGCCTGCTTCACCTACGATGACCGCGCCGCGCTGGACGACAGCGCCGGCGCTCTGCGCCGCGCCGTCACGCAACTCGCCGGACAGGCTGGCAGCCCGCCCGTCACCGTCATCGGTCACAGTCAGGGCGCACTGATCGCGCGCAGAGCGCTGACCGACGCCCTGGACCCGACACCGTCATTGCCGGCCACGCAGGCTGTGGACTGGCGGCTGGTGACCATCTCCGGGCCTTTCTCCGGCATCGCCGCTGCCAGCACCTGCGGCAAGAGCTGGCTCTACCCCCTGACACTGGGCCTGTTGCCCTTGAGCTGCCACCTCTTCACCGGCGCCAAATGGAAAGACATCACGTTTTCGTCCGACTTCATCACCCAGCCCGGACAGCTTCTGGCGGGGGTCAACTACCCGAAGATAGATACCGCTGAAAAGGGCCGTTGTCCGACCGCACCGAACTCATTGATCCGTTGTTGACCGAAGCCGACGGCGTACTGACAATCAACGGCGTAAATATCCAAGGTACAAATATGCGAAATGTGAAAGCGTTCTGGGCCTGCACCCTCTTGGCAGGGAGTGTGCTTGTAGCCTGGGCACCCGCAGTCCAGGCACAAGTGTCAACGGCCGGCGCCGAGCGCAAGCCCGGGCTGGCAGTCTGCTACATGTACAAGTTCATCCGGCACGTCGACGAGATCGGCGAATGGGCAAAAACACTTAAATGCGAGCCAGGCCCGCCGCTGCTGACGGCTCTGGACTTTGATGGCGGCACCAGCAAGGTTCTGACCAGCAATGCGGATGACGGCGTGATGGCGCGGATCACCGGTTTCATCCATCTCGACAAGGCCGGCGCCTACAAATTCGCGTTCGAATCGAACGACGGCGTGCGCCTGAAGATCGACGGCAAGATGATCGTCGAGGACCCTGGCGTGCACGACGACCAGTTCTCCGAAGTCGCCACGATGGTGGTGACCAAGCCCGGCTGGTATCCGCTTTCCATCGACTTCTTCGAGCGCAGGATCACCTGGACGCTGCGTTTCTTATGGAAGCAACCGGGCGTCGAGGGAGAACTTGCTCCGGTTCCGGCCGCGTTCCTGGCGCAATGACAACCTATCCGCTCACCAGCCCCAGTTGCCTGACGATGCTCGATGAATCGTAGTAGTCACGCCCTTCATCAACCATGCCGTCGGCAACCCGCATGACGCTGCAGTAGCGGGCCTCCATCCGGCGCCCCGACGCGGGGAATGTGCCCAGGCTCGAATGCAAGGGCCCCGTCTGTGTACCGCGATTGACGAATTCCACGACGGCCCAATCATCCTGGACAATCACCCGGCATATCTCGACTTCACCATCGGGAAAAGCTGCACGCCAACGATGGTAATCACTCTGGTAGCCCCTGCGGCCCATCTGAAGCTCGCCTCTGGCCACGTCTTCGAAACGACAATCCTCGGCAATAACGGCAGCACCCAGCCGTAGCCTCGCCCAAGACGGCCGCAACACAACAAACACCATGACCGAACACTCCCCCGAACCCATCCACCAGGACCGAATATGGAGCGACGAGCGCTGGACCGCGCGCGTGATCAAGAACGAAGACGATGACGGCTGGGCTGTTGCCATGATGCTGCATGGCGAATCGGAGCCTGCGCTGGTCGGGCCCTGGACCATGGGGCGCAACAAGAAGGATCCCAAGCCGCTGGACGTCAATGCCTTCCATACCCTGGTCAAGACCGCGAACGAGGTGCTGCGCCGGCATGAACAGCAGCTTCACGCCGAGCTCAACCGCAATGTCACCGTGACCGTCGAGGAGCGCCGCGTTCGCGTGGCGCTGGCCATCGTGCCCGACGACGAAGGTGCCACGGCATCGCTGACCGCCGAGGATGAATTCGGCGAAGAACTGGGGCGCGTTGCGGTCTCGCCGGCCTTTAAACTGAATGTGCACAGCGCACAGGCCTGGGTGGCTTCCGGGTTCGCGCGGCCCACATGACGGCTAGCCTCTTGCAGCCAGTGACCTGCCGCCGCGCGGTTCGCCATTGACCGTAGGGCCTCGGAGGCGGCACACGGCGGCGCATCAGACCCCGTAGATTTCGCCGAATTTCGCCTCCAGGTAATCCAGCAGCGGGCCCTCTGTCGGGGCGAATCCGCAAGCACGTTCCACCACGTTGGCCGGGCGATACAGACCACCGTGCCGATGCACGCCGTCATGTAACCAATCGGTCGCCGGCTTTGCGCTTCCCTGAGCAAGGCTTTGGTCAAGGTCTGGCAGGTGTTTGCGCAGCGACTGATGCAGACAACCGGCGTAGACGTTGCCCAGGCTGTAGGTCGGGAAGTAGCCAAACAAGCCGATTGACCAGTGCACATCCTGCAGCATGCCGTGGGCGGGAACGTCAACCGGCATGCCGAAGTCGTGGGCGAACCGCTCGTTCCAGGCCGCCTCCAGATCACGCACGGCCAGCGTGCCGGCGACCAGTTGCCGCTCCAGATCGAAGCGCATCATGACGTGCAGGTTGTAATGCACCTCGTCGGATTCGGTCCGGATGAAGCCCGGCTGCACGCGGTTCACGGTGGCATAAAAGTCGTCGGGCGAGCGCACTGCGAAGTTGTCGAACTGGCTGTCCATTAGGCTCCAGAGCCAGGCCGTGAAAGGCCGCGAGCGACCCAGCTGGTTTTCGTAGATCCGGCTCTGGCTTTCGTGCACGCCCATCGACACACCCTGCCCCGTTGGCAGGAAACGATGCTGCGCATCGATGCCCTGCTCGTAACATGCGTGGCCTGTTTCGTGGATGGTCGAATAGATGCAGTTGAACGGGTCGTTCTCGACCACGCGCGTCGTGATGCGCACGTCGTCGCCGGAGCCCGACGAGAACGGGTGCACGGCCTGGTCGAGCCGCCCGCGCGTCCAGTCAAACCCGAAGGCGTCCATCACCTCACGCACCAGCGCAAGTTGCGCGGCCTGGGGATAGTGCCCTGTCAACGCCTGGGGTTGGTTGGGGGCGCCCAGCACGCGCTCGCGCAATGCCACCAGGCGCGGACGCATGCGATCGAACATGGCACCAATACTTGCCGCAGTGGCACCCGGCTCGAAACCGTCCAGCAGCGCATCGTAGGCGTCCAAGCCGAGTCCACCGGCCGACAGGGCACTGCCCTCCTCGCGCTTGAGACTCAGCACCCGCTCCAATGTGGGCAGAAACCGCGCCACGTCATTGTTCGACCGGGCGTCGGCCCACACGCCTTGCGCCACCGACGTCACACGGGCAATTTCCGTGGCCAGCCGCACCGGGATGCAGGCACTGCGCTTGAAAGTGCGGGCGATCAGGTCCAGTACACGCTGCTCCGATGCATCGGCGGGTTTGGCTTGCGCCAGCCAGTCGGCGACGCGTGGGTCGGTGCGCCGGGCATGCAGCAGACCTTCGACTGCCGCAGTCTCCTCGCCGCGTTGCTCGGCAGCTCCCCGCGGCATCACGGTCTCCTGATCCCAGCCCAGTCGGCCGGCGATCTGCTCCAATGCCCCGGTTTCACGCTGAAACGCCATGAGTTCGGCCAATGCTGTCATAAGTACTCTTGATAATGGTGGAAACCAACGATTGAATCCCAAGCCGCCAAGCCGCCAAGCTGCGCAAACCCACTTGAACGACGCACTCATTCTCGGGCCATTGGCCATCCCTTACGCCCTGCTGCTCTTGTACGTGGTGGTGGCTACGAGCATGGTTGTCGGCGCACGCCGCGGCCGCAGCACCGGCGTCGCAGTCGAGCCCGTACTCTGGAAGACCTTGCTCGTCGGCCTGGTCGTGGCCCGGTTCGCCTTTGTCTGGGAGTTTCGCGCGGCCTATATGGTGTCGCCGCTGTCCATGCTCGATATCCGGGACGGTGGCTGGAACGCCGCGGCCGGATTCATCGCTGCCTGGCTGTTCGCGCTAAACCTGTACGGGCGTCGCCCGGCCTTGCGCAAGCCGATGCAGGCCGCCTTGCTCACCGGCTCAGTCATCTGGCTGGTCGGATCGATAACGTTGTCGCTGCGACCCGATACCGGGCAGGAAATGCCTGCGTTGGGCTTTCCGTCGCTTGAAGGCCAGACCGTACAGCTCGCCGAATTCAAGGGCAAGCCCACCGTTGTGAATCTGTGGGCTACCTGGTGCCCACCGTGTGTTCGCGAAATGCCGGTGCTGCAAAATGCGCAGGCCAACCAACCGGGCGTGAACTTCGTATTCCTGAATCAGGGCGAATCGCCCGACAAGGTCGGTCCATGGTTACAGGCGCGTAACCTGGCCTTGGGCAACGTGCTGCTGGACCCGACCAGAACCGCCGGCGCCGCCTTCAAGCAAAGCGCGCTGCCCATGACGCTGTTTTTCGACGCCAAGGGGCGGCTGGTCAGTACACGTATCGGTGAGTTGTCATCCGCCACATTGGCCGAAAGGCTAGCCGCGGCAAGCGAGTAACGTATGCCAACCCATGCTGGCCAACTCACGTTTACGAATCCATCTTGACCGATCACACCGCATGCTTCTTTCATTCAATTTGATTTCGTCCAACTGCGCCACCCGTATCCGGTGCAGCAGACTGTTCCGTGCTTTTTTCCAGATTGCTGTCTCTTCGTACCGATGCCTGATTCGCGCACTGGCCGTCGCAGCATGGGTGCTGGCCGCCATGCAGCCTGTCCAGGCTCAGCCCAGCTTCACCGTATCGGAGAAGCAACTGCGGCAAGAACTCGCGCAGCGATTTCCACTGCGCTACCCGATTGCGGGGATGTTGGATCTGGACCTGCAGGCGCCGCAGCTAAGCCTTTTGCCCAGGCAAAACCGGGTGAGCGCCAGGATGTCGGTTGAAGCGGCCGGTCCCGCGTTGCGTCGCAGTCACTCAGGCACATTTGACGTGGACTTTGCCCTGCGTTATGAGCCCAGTGACCACACCATTCGCGCCTACCAGTTGAAATTTCAAAACCTGCAGATTTCGCAATTGCCGCCACAGGCGTCCGAATTGTTGAGCCTCTATGGACCCGCCATTGCCAGGCAGGCATTGCAGGAGGTGGTGCTGCACCAGTTGCGCCCGCAAGACCTCGCCATGGCCGACAACCTCGGTATGCAGCCGCACAGCATCACCGTCACGGACAAGGGGCTGGTCATCGGCTTTGTGCTCAAACCCTTGTAGGGCGCAGCCGCGAACCGCGAACCGGGCCCGGATCCTGACCCGGTCGGAGCCCGATCCGGCTCTTGGAGAAGCACGCTAAGCAATTGATCCAAAAGGAATATAATCGCCCACCTTGCGCAGCTCAGGGCCAATGAGCCAGGCCTGCAGCACCACCGCGTACCAACCGCCCGCGCAAACACCCCGACCCCGTGCCCTTGACGGCACTTGGTTCGGAACTTGCGGCACCAGAGAATTCTGCTTGAAAGACCATTACGCTGCCCTGGGAGTCAGCAGTGCGGCCACGCTTGCTGAGATCAAGAAGGCGTTTCGCCAGCAGGCGGGCTTGCACCACCCTGACCGCAGCGCGGCAGAGGGTAGCGCCGCGCGCTTTCGCTCGGTGCAGGAGGCCTACGACGTGCTGGCGGACGACACCAAACGCACAGCCTACGACAACAACCGCAAACGCAATCTGCTGGACAACCCGCTCGAAACTGCCGGCGAAATCTGGTCGGCTTATTTCAACCGACTGATCTGAACCCACCGAACCTATGCACCTGTCACCATTTTTCCATCAATTGCGCTCGGCCTATGTGGCCGAGATCGATGACATGAGCCACGATACGGACGGCACTTTCGTGCTGCAGCAACGGCTGACGCAACGGCGTAGCGAGCTGGAGTTTCTGGTGCGCATGCTCGAACTCAGCCCCGAGATGGTGGCCGTGGTGCTGCACAAGGCCTTTGTCTTCAACACGCCATCGGCCATGCACCAGGTGCTGGGCTGCGAGCCCGAAGACCTGCCTGAATGGGACAGCCTTGGCAATGCCGTGACGGTGGCAGCATGGGCCCAGCCTCTGGTGCGCACCATTCGTGAACAAGCGGCTGGCGACTGGTTCATGACCGTGGCGGCGGCCGCCGAGTTCATGCTCGGAATGTCTGGCGCTGCAGGTGCCGCGCCGCAAGCAGACACGCATGACGAAAACGACGACGCGCACAGCGACGGTCCTGACTACCTGTCGGCCGACGACGACGTGCGCACAGGCTCCGCCGAAGACCGCGAGGCGGCCGGTGCTGACTGGATGGCCGAGCAGGGATTCGACCGCAAAGACTGAGCACCATGAACCACCTTGCCCTGATAGAAAAAACCCGCAGCCTGATTGCCGCGGGCGACATCACCGGTGCCGAATCGGCCCTGACCGAACTGGCCGATACCGACGGCGACGGCGCCCTGATGGTGGTGCTGGAGCAGCTCGAACCCAAGGACATCCTGGCTGTGATCCGCGAGTACGACCAGTCCAAAGAATCGATCATCAACCTGCTGGTCACGCCGTCGCAGTTTGCGCGCGCCATGGTGATCGAGAAACAGTACAAGGACCTCACGCACATGCATCTGCGCGGCATGGTCAACTCGGTGCTGTTCCGCGACGGAGCCAACCCGGTCGAGTTTCTGACCGCGATTGGCGATCTGGAAGGTGGCAGCGAGGCCGTGGCCAACTATTTCACCGACAAGTGGGGCCGCATCGAGGCGTTCGCCCGCACCGGCACCTTCGACACGGTCGAGGAAGACGGCGAGATGCTGTCGGAGACAGCGTTGTACGCATCGGCCTACGCCAAGCCCCGCATCGAGCTGGACGAGGTGGCCGACCAGGACTGGATGGAACTGGCCTGGCTGATGCGTTATGAGTGCCCCGACCTCTTCATGGAAATGCTGCTGGTGATGCGCGCCAAGGCAAGGGCATTCGACCTGGGTCTGGATGCAGAGGAAGAACTGCAAGAGGACGACGGCAAGGTCGAGACCGGCGATACCGACCGCGGCGGCAGCACACCGGCGGCACGCGACGACGACGAAGAGTCCGCCATCTGAACGCGCCAGCGTCGCCTGTTTCCCGCTGAGAGACGCAACCCATAGCCATGCAGAGCCAGCCGCAAGCCACCGCGCAGACCGTCGCGGTGTTCGACCATCGGCCCTTCTTCGAGAAGGCGCTGCAGCATGGCATTCAACACGGAATCATTGCAGCCGAGCGTCTCGATGGCATGCGCCAGGAAGCGCCCAAGGGCATGGTGCAGATTGCGCGCTACTTCGGCACCGAGTTCCTGCGTCCGGATCTGGAACTCGCCAAAGACCGCATAGTCAACCTGATCAGCCTGTACCTGGAAGAGTCGAACGACGGCGACCTGGGCCGCAGCGCGCAAGCCTTGTGCGAGCATTCGCTGCTGTCGCGATCCAAGGGCGGATCGGACATGCTCAAGGCCTTGATCGCGATGCCCCAAAGCAGCCATTTCGGCATGCAGGACGGCGCGGGTTTTCGGGACGAACACATCCCGCTTCTGGCCAAGTGGTCGCTGCGCAGCCTGGCCGACTACCGTGCCGAAAAGACCCGGCGTGACCAGACCGCCCTGCTGATCGGCGCGGCCACCTGGCTGGCTGGCCATCTCGGACTCGATGAAGAAGAACTCGCGGATGCCGGTGTCGATGCCGAAGCCGTCATCCGCACGGCCTTGCTGGCGCAGCTGGGCCACCGCCGCAGCTTGCCGGACTGGCCCACACTGGAAAAGTGGCTGGCCGCATTGCGCAAAAAATTCACGCCATCATCGATCGCCGAAGGCAAGACAGTCACCATCCCACTGCCCAAGGACCTGCCAACCGAATGGCTACGGGTCGTAGAGTCGACGCGCGTATCGCTGATGGCCGATCTGCCCAGGCTGCTCGACCCTGCCTTGCCTGTGCGCCGGCTGCTTACCCAGACACCCGCCTTCGTCGGGCGCTATTTCTGGCGCGAAGATGCGCTGGCCGAGGTCGAGCATTTTGAGCGGCAGAACTCCGCCGTCTGGGACAAGGCCACCGGCGGCCACGATGACGAGAGCTCGCTGTTGACGCTGTTCCTGCGCATTGCCGCTGGCAGCAGCCACGCCAGCTTGCTCACGAACAGTTCGGCAAACAGCCTGATTCGCAAGATCCGCAAATCCGGCATCGACCGCGAACTGCCGCGCCAGCTGATCCGCGAGCATGCGCCACACGCATTGCAGGACGACTATCTCCAGTTGTGGAACGATTTCGCAGAGGAAGCCGAACCCACGCTGCGAAGCGACCTGCCGCAGGCCACCCAGGACGCGCTCGCGCTGCTGCGCCGCGAGTGCAACCTGGCGGCTTGACGGTTCGAACCCTGGCAAGGCGCTGATACAAGCCGCGACAACTTCGGTCGACACATCCCTGTAAGTTGGTTGCGACTTCGGTCGACACATCCCTGAAAGATGATTTCATCAGGGGTGCCGTATGAAAATGACCATCGGGTTCTTGCTGCTCGTGTCCACGTTCTGCGCAAGCGCGCTGGCCGATGTCTACAAATGCGCAGAGACGGACGGCAAGACCGTCTAAGCCGACGAACCATGCGGGCGCCACGCCACCCGTCTGACAAACCTGGACGTCAATACCTTGCCTGCCATCCCCCTGGCAAAGCCACATCAGCCGCCGCTTGCGCCGGCCCGAACCGCACAGAAGCTGCCAGAATCGCCAACCCCTGCCACCGCGCCCCCGTTCGTGGCCAATGCGACGGAATGCGACCGGGCCCGGCGTAATGCCGACACCACGGCCAGCAGTTTCACCGCCGATCCCACGCGGGTTGAAATTGCGGAACGGGAGGTGAACATTGCCTGTTATGGAAGCGCCAAGGCAGGCGAGATCGAACAGGCCCGCGCAGGTGCGACCCGGGTCATCATCCACGACACGCAGCCAGTCTTTCGCGCCCCGCGCTTGATCACCCATTGCCTGGACGCCTATTGCTACGACGCCCTGGGCGGGCGGCATCCGCGGTTGCGACACTGAAAGGCATCGGGAAGGAAGCGGTGTTGCCGCACTTACGACGCACAGGACTCTGACCGCGGCTGGCGGCTGACGGCTGACGGCTGACGGCTGGCGCAAACGGATAATGCGCTGCATGAGAATCAACCTCGTCACCCCATTCGCCGAAAAAGACGCCGTCAAAGCCTTGGGCGCCCGCTGGGATCCGGCCAAAAAGGTCTGGTACATCAACGACGTGGCGGACCTGACCCCGTTCCAGCGCTGGATCCCCGATCTGAAGGCGGCTATGGACGGCGGCGCGGCCAGCGGGGCAAGCACTGCTGCGGCCGTGCGCAAAACACCCTCGCCTACGCCGCGCAAGCAGCCCGCATTGGACGTGCCGCATTGCGGTTGCCCGGTACTCCCCTGGGAGCCGTGCGGCCACACGCCAGTTCCACCCTGATCCGCAGCGCGGGCAGCCTGATCACCCGCCCCCGGCAGGGCACCGTGGTGTGGCGGCCACGTCCGCTAATGGCGGTTCGCTTTTCCATGGATCTCCTGAAAAAACTGTTGATTTGCACAGTGGTTTGCATATACTGTATGAAACAACAGCCAATGCACTTCTGGAGACGAAAAATGGACTATATCGAATGGATCGCCCGCTGCTCTGCCCGACTCCACGCCCAATGGCCTAGGCTGGCGCGGGAACAACGCGACGAGGTCGCCCGCGACCTCTGGTCGGAAGGGCGCTGGCGACAAAGCGAGCCCGAGATCGCCGTCGTGGAATGGCTGCGCCAGGGTATTCCGGCGCCAGTGGGAGGGAGCGCCGTATGAAACACAGCTACTACCCACCCGTGCCCAACGGTCGACTGTGGCGGCTTGCCGACACCTTGCCGGGGCGTAAGCTGTTCGCCGCGCTCTGGGCCTGGATGTAAGGCTGGCGGCAAATGACAGCCCGGCCTGTATGCCATTGCTGACGCACCAAACGAAACACACCACGCCCGATGGACGCCGTCAGTACGACAGCGTGGTCGACTTGCCCCAGAACACCCGATAGGCAAACACCGTGTAGGCAATGATCACCGGCAACACCACGGCCACGCCGTAAAAGATGACCATCAGCGCCTCGGGCGCGCTGGCCGATTGCCAGATCGTGATCTTGTCGATCACCAGCCACGGAAAAAGGCTGTAGGCCAACCCGTAGAACGCCAGCAGCATGATGCCGATGGTGCCGGCAAACGGCACCGCGATGCCGTACTGGTTGCTCTGCGCCAGCCGCGTCGGCAACCGGTGCAGGCTGCGCGCGATCAACACGAACAACACCAGTGTCATCAACGGAATCGGCAACAAGGTCACCATGTTCGGAAAGCTGAACCACTTATCAAAAATGCGCGCGCTGACCCAGGGCGTGACAACCGAGATCGCAGCAATACCCAGTGCCGTCAGCCACATGCTGGCCCAGGCCCAGCGCACGGCCTTGAGCTGCAACGCCCCTTCAGTCTTCATGATCAGCCAGCCCGCACCCAGCAGGCAATACGCTGCGACCAGGCACAAGCCAATCATCGCGCTGAACAAATGGCTCCACAGGTCATTCTGGAAACCGGTGACCAGGCCACCCAGCATGAAGCCCTGCGACCAGCCGGTCAGCAGCGAGCCAGCATAAAACGCCCGGTCCCACCAGTGCTTCTGGCTGGCTTGCGCCTTGACCCGAAAATCGAAGGCCACGCCTCGCAGGATCAAGGCCATCAGCATCAGGGTGACCGGCAGGTACAAGTGCCCCATGATCACACCATTGGCCTGCGGAAACGCCACCAGCAACACGCCCACACCCAGCACCAGCCACGTCTCGTTGGCGTCCCAGAACGGGCCGATGCTGGCGATCATCGTGTCCTTTTGCACGCCGTCGTCCGCGCGACGCAACAACACACCCACACCCAGGTCATAGCCGTCGAGCACCACGTAAACCAGCATCGAAAATCCCATCACAGCGGCAAACGCCAGAGGCAGCCATCCTGCAGGCTGCGTCAGATCGGGTATCAGGTCCATCATGCGGCTCCTCCAACATGGGCAAAACCGGTGGGTACCGCCATCGACATCTCCGGAGGCTTCGATTTATCACCGGCCTTGCGCGCCAAGTAGAACACTACCCGCACATAGGCCACCAGCAGCGCCAGGTACAACACCAGGTAAAGGCTCAGGGTTAGCGCAATATGGGCGGCAGGTACCGTCGACGCCGCCTGCGCGGCGGTCAACACGCCGGACACCAGCCATGGCTGGCGGCCGATCTCGGTCACATACCAGCCGGCGACCAGGGCCACCCAGCCGGCAAACGTCATGGCCACCAGCACCCGGGCCAGCCAGGGCCGGATCTCGTTGTCACGGCGCAGGCGCCAGGCGCTGTACCAGCTCACGGTCAGCATCAACAGACCCACACCAACCATGATGCGAAAGGCCCAGAATACCGGCGCCACCGGCGGATGCAGGTCGCCAAAGTCCTTGATGCCCTTGACCTCGCCATTCCAGTCATGGGTCAGGTACAACGACGCCAGCTTCGGAATCGCGATTTCGTACCGGTTCGATTGCGTGGCCTGGTCCGGCAGGGCGAACAGAACGGCCGGCGCGCCTTTTTGCGTCTCCCAGATGCCCTCCATCGCCGCCAGCTTGGCCGGCTGGTGCTCCAGTGTGTTCAGGCCATGCAGGTCACCCACGAAGATCTGCAGTGGAATCAGCAGCGCGGCCGCGTAAACCCCCACCTTCATGGTCGCGCGCACGTCCGCACCCCGGTCGGCCCGGAGCCAGCGGTAGGCGCTGATACCGGCCAGCAGGAACGACACCGTGAGACCGGATGCGATCAGCATATGGGTCAGGCGATAGGGGAACGACGGATTGAAGATCACCTGCATCCAGCTTGTGACATGGGCCTGGCCGTCGATCATCTCGAAACCGGCCGGTGTATGCATCCACGAATTCAGCGCCAGAATCCAGAAGGCAGACATCGTCGTGCCGATCGCCACCAGCCAGGTCGCCATTGTGTGCACCCTTTCGCTGACCCGGCCGCGCCCAAACAACATGATGCCCAGCATCGTTGCCTCCAGGAAAAATGCGGTCAGCACCTCGTAGGCCAGCAAGGGCCCGGCCACGTTGCCCACGGTGTTCATGAAGCCCGGCCAGTTGGTGCCGAACTGGAAACTCATCGTGACGCCACTGACCACCCCCAGCGCGAAGGTCAACGCAAACACCTTGACCCAGAACTGGTATGCGTCCATCCAGTGGCTCTGACCGGTTGCGACGAATCGCTTCTTGAAGAACAGCAAGGCCCACCCCAGCGAAATGCTGATGGTCGGGAACAGGATGTGAAACGTGATGTTGGCCGCAAATTGCATGCGCGCCAGCAGGAACGGGTCCAGGCTGCTCATGATGCCTTACCTCCAGAGACCGGCTCGCCAGGTCCATCATCAGGCAAGCCATCATGTACCCGGCTGTCCGGCTCGACCACCAGAGCGGGTTTGGCCGATGGCGAGAACACCTGTTTGACGCGGTCTTTCATCTCCAGCAGCTTCTGCACCTTGGCACCCATCTTCATCAGGCTGGCCAGGGTTTCGGAATCCATTTTCTGCACATCGTCGAGCCAGTCGGTCATCAACTCGATGAAGGAATGCATCTGGCGCATGCGCTCCTGCGCATGGATGTCGTCGGCCCCGCTGGGTTGCTCCATCAGCGCGTCGCGCAGCATCGACAGGGTGGGGTCGATTTCCCGCTTGCGCCGTTCCGCCGCCAGCGTCCGGAAGATCACCCAGACGTCCTGCGGCGCCTGAAAGTATTCGCGCCGGTCATTGGGTTGGTGAATCAGGCGCACCAGTCCCCAGGACTGCAACTCCTTGAGGCCCATGCTGACATTGGAGCGCGAAAAACCCAGGGCCTCGCCCAACTCATCGGCGTTCAGCGGCTGGGAGGACACGTACAGCAGAGCGTAGATCTGGCCGACTGTGCGGTTGATTCCCCAGCGGCTGCCCATTTCGCCGAAATGCAGGACAAACTTTTGCGTCAATGGTGGGAGGTTCATATTTCGCGCTTTTCTGAATTTTCAGTATTGTCTGAAATTTCAGAAGTAAACACAAAACCCATTGCCAGTTCTTGACATCCATCAATGGTTATTCAGGATTTAATGCGCGGACCTGGTTCCAGATCGGGCGCTTGGACGCCGTTGCCGGGTGCGAACCCGCCCTGGTCCGGCAGGTGCCGAATCATCCGCCCGGCAAGTCGGTCAGGAGACGCTGAGCTGGTAGTCCAGCCCGGCAGGGGCTGTGGCGTCGAAGTCGAAGCGCCGCAACTCGAGTGCCTGGATCAGGTCGTCAATTTGTGCAAGAAAGGCTTCACGGCTGTCATGCGGACTGCCAGTGATCACCCTGGACGAACGATCCTCCAATTCGACCTCGCCCGCCGTACGGGCCCAACGCCGCACCTCGCAATAGGCGACGAATGCCAAGCGCCCCAGATCGCCGCTTTTTCGGCTGTTGCGCATATCAGCGAGCAGATCGTCCAGGCCCAGCTGCAAATTAGGTGCGATTTTCATATTGCGGTGCAGCATGATCGCAAAAACTGACTCGAAGCTTACGGACTTGAGGCTTACGGACTTGACCCACGCGCCCGCACGGGCAGGACAAGCAAAACGGGCACTCCCCGTAAACCCTTGATTTGGTGCGCTCTGCGGGTGGACGACACGAAATAGAGCCATACATCTGAAAGGGGCGGCAACTTGCCGATTTCATTTCTCTTGCAGGTCGCTGCAGCCGTCCAGTCAACATTTGCCTGGTGGGTCACGGCACCGACCTGCCCTCGCGCTGCGCCGCACCTGACAAATCCGTCAGGCGCCAACTGTCAGCTTGGTATTCTGGCAACGGTTAGGATCGGCGCTCAACCATTCACAACAGGTCCGACCGAACACCAGCATGCCGGAGGCTTTCTTGACTGACTACGATTTCTCATCGTTTCTCGAATCGCCGCTGAGCCTGGTGGCATGCAGCGTGATCCTCGTCGCGGCGCTGCTCGCTTCGCGCATGCTGCTTCGGCAGTGGAATCGCCACCGGGTGTCCGCCGGCACCCGCGGCATGGAGGCCACCGCGCTGGGCTTTGCCACCGTGACGGCCTTGATGCTGGTGGTGTTTGTCCACGCCCACTTTGACAGGCAGGATCGCAATCTGCGCATGATGGCCGAGCTGGAACAGCAAAATGCGCTGGCCTCCGAGCTGCAAGTAAAAATCACCGCCGAGGTCGACCGGGTACGCGCGATGCTGGCCGACCGCACGGTGCGGCGCATCGAGCAGCAGCAACTCACGCAGGCAAGGGACGAGTTGGCGCGTTTCCAGTCACTGAACGATCCACGGATCACGCAGATGCTGGCCTTGATCGACTCCGAACTGGAAATCCGCGCCCTGGTCGCCCAGACCTTGACTGAAACCGCACCGGACAAACTGTTTGCCATCTACACCCGCCTGTCCGGGCTGGTTCCTGACCATGCCCAATACGAGGAAAGTGCGGATCGCTACGCTGCGGCCATGAAGCTCGAGTCGGCGGTCAGCGGGGTCGCCCCCGCCAAGGCCGACTGACGGCCGCTCCGTGAACCGCGTCCGCGTGAGCGGCGCAGCGTTCCATCAGATCGACGTCGTTCCAGCTCATCGGCCCGTGATTGGAGTCAATGAACCGCCCCTCGCCCATGGCTTTCGGATGGTCTGACGAATACAACAGGCGAATCCTGCGCTGTCTGCAGTCGACCTCCATCTGATCCTTGGACGACTGATAGGCGCCATTCTTGCCATACCGCACCGCGAGATGGTCACGCAACACCCAGACGGTGATGTTGGCGCCGTACTTCTCCGACTGCTCCGTGCTCAGATAGAAGTCGTCATGCTCGGTGCTGGCCACCTTGAGCCAGTCGGCCCACGCCGGGCCTGCAGACAGCGCCAGCAACAGCAACGCCTTGTTCAGATTTCGTATCCACCTGTCCATAGAGATCGCGCATTGACATGGCCACACGAAAGGCGTGTCGCACTGCTGCGATGGGACACCATGCATGGCCGGTGCATCTTGACCCAGGGCAGACCCGTGTCGATCGACAGTGTTGCCAAAGCGCGCCGCCGCCGCGCACGCGGGCGGAGCCGCCGACGATCAGGCGCGCTCGTCGAGCAGCACGCCGGCCATTTTGGCGCTGGTTTTGAACACCGCCAGATTGGCCAAAAACGCGTTCTTGGCCGCGAGTTGGGCGACCACGTCCCTGACCAAATCCTCGCCCGGCGAGTCGGCGCGGTGGATCTCCGTCGACACACCGCCACCGGACCGCGGCGTCTGCCGGACTGCCTGGCGGCGAAACCCGTCGGTCGCAAGGTTCGCCACATTGTGCGCAGATGCGCGCAACTGGGTCTGGGCCGCCTGCATGCCGGACAGCGCGATCGATGCGGTGGAATTCAAGCCTGTCCTTTCGAAGTCGGAGGGTTGACCGATACTATCGCGCAAGTGCCGGCGCGACCCGCTTGCAAGGCCGATCAAATTGCGCATTGGCGAAATTGTTCCTGATTCCGGGCAAGCCAGCCGGCCCTGCAGGGCGCCGATTCCCATTTCAACCTCGCTATGTGCCATGACAGAAATCAAAACGGCAATCGCCTCCACTGGCAATGAACGCGCCCTGCGCTGGCTGTTCGCCGTCACCGCCGTGATCGTGATGGTGTTGTCCTTGTTGCCACTTGGGCCCGACGCCCCTTCGCTGGGCTGGGACAAGGCCAATCACTTGGCCGCCTTCGCCTTGCTCGCAATGCTGGGCTGTCGCGCCTACCCCGCCCACATCGGCGTTGTGCTGGTTGGCCTGCTCGCCTACGGTGGCCTGATCGAGGTGTTGCAGTCGTTCACCGGCTACCGCAGAGCCGAATGGGCCGACCTGCTGGCCGACGCCCTGGGCTTGCCGCTGGGCTGGATGGTGGCGCGGCTGTACGGGGGTTTGCGTGGCCGGGGCTGATCGGCTGCAGCCACCGGCGTCATGCCCGATGCAAGGTGAGGCCGGCACGGTGCGCGGCGCCGGTTGTGCCTTGCTGCTGACCGCAGCCCTGGGATGGGCATGGCCGGCACATGGGCAGGATACGGCCCCATCGGTTCCCGCAAGCGAGGCACCGGCGCCGCTGGATGTAACGGACCTCAATACCTTGTTGGCCTTGGCACAACAAGGCCACCCGGTCGCGCAGTTCAATCTGGGCGTCAAGTACGACTTCGGCCAAGGCGTGGAAAAGGATTCGGCACATGCTGTGCGCTGGTACCGGCTGGCCGCGGCGCAAGGGCATGGCGGTGCACAGTTCAACCTCGGCGGCATGTACTTCGAAGGGCTGGGGGTGCAACGCGACCGGGTCCGTGCCACCATGTGGTTCACACTCAGCGCCGAAGCCGGCGTGGGCGGGGCCGCGAAGAATCGCGCCATCCTGGCACGGGCGCTCAGCCCGGAGCAACAGGCGCAGGCCCGGACCCTGGCGCTGCAGTGCCGGCAACGCGAGTTCAAGGACTGCGAGCCCTGATCCGCGCGCCAGACGGTCCGTGTGCGCGGTCAATGGCCGGCACCGGCCAGGTGCCCACGATGTGATGTCCAATAGCCCCATGGACCACGCCGAACACATTGACAAGCGCCTGACCGATCTGGAGATCAAGGCCAGCTTCACCGACGACCTGCTGGACGAGATCAACCAGACCTTGTACCGGCAACAGCAGCAGATCGATCACCTCACGCGGGAACTGCAGAGCCTGCGCGAGCAGTCGGCCAGCACCGGTGGCCACAGCGCCCGCAGCCTGCACGACGAATTGCCGCCCCACTATTGACCGGGCCGCGGCAACCCGCCCCCACACAATTGGCGCAGCCACGATGAGCGACACAAATTCCCCGATCCAGGTTTTCGACGCGAGCCAGGTGCATACGGCACTGCCCTGGCAGGCGCTGGTGCAGCAGCTGTCCGAAGCATTCGCGCAAGGGGCACACGTACCCGTGCGTCACGCCCACGCACTGGGCGGCCCCGACGCCTTGCTGTTGATGCCGGCCTGGTCCGACGCGGCGCTGGGCGTGAAACTCGTCACGGTGATGCCGGGCAATGCCGCACGCGCAGTGGCCACCGTACAGGCGAGTTATCTGCTGTTCGAGCGCAGCACCGGCCGCATGCTGGCCATGCTCGATGGCGAGGCGCTGACGCTGCGCCGCACCGCCGCCGCCTCGGCCTTGGCCGCGCGCCATCTCGCGCGCAGCGATTCCAGCCGCTTGTTGATCGTGGGCACGGGCCAGCTGGCCGGATGGATGGCGCGTTCCCACCACGCGCTGCGCCCGGCGTTGACCGCCGTCGCCATCTGGGGGCGCGACCCGCAGGCCCGCGCCACGTTGGCCCGCACACTGTCCGACGAAGGCCTGCCAGCGCACGCCTGCAACGACCTGCAGCGTGGTGTGCAGACGGCCGACATTGTGTGCTGCGCAACCACGTCGACCGTTGCCATCGTGCACGGCGCCTGGCTCCAACCCGGCACCCATCTGGACCTGGTCGGCGCCTTCAAGCCCGACATGCGCGAGACCGACGATGCGGCGGTCACTTGCGCGCGCGTATTCGTCGACACCTTTGCCGGCGCCTTGGCCGAGGCCGGCGACCTGGTGCAGCCCATGCAGCGTGGCGTCATCGGGCGTGAACATGTGCTGGGTGAACTGGCACAACTGGTGCGCAATGAAGTCGCCGGTCGCGTGTCCGACCAGGACATCACCTTGTTCAAGTCGGTCGGCACAGCACTGGAAGACCTGGCTGCGGCGCAGATGGTGCTGGCCTCGCGCCGCTGACCATGCGCGGCCATCGCGCCGCTGCACACTGCGTCCGTATACTTTCAATGCATGTGCAGCCACTACCAGGCCATTCAGGAGCGCGAGCGATTCTTCCGTCTGTTCGGGGTGTATCCGCCCGACCCGCAAGGCAAGTACGACATGTGGCCGGGTTACACCGGCGTAATGGTTCGCCGGCCCCAGGAATGCGACAGTGGCGACGATGCCGTCGGACCGATGGAAGCCGTGGCCGGCCTGTTCGGCCTGCTGCCGCACTGGGCGAAGGACGGCAAGCTGGCGCGCAGCACCTTCAACGCCCGCAGTGAAACCGTCCATGAAAAGCCCAGCTTTCGCGACGCCTGGCGCCGCGCGCAACACTGCATCATTGCGGCCGACGCGATCTATGAGCCGGACTGGCGCTCGGGCAAGGCCGTAGCCACACGCATCCGCCGCGCCGATGGCGAACCCATGGGTATCGCCGGGCTCTGGTCCTGGTGGCGCCCGCCCGAAGGTGAACCCGTATGGAGTTTCACGATGCTCACGATCAATGCCGACTCCCACCCCCTGATGCGCAACATGCACCGGCCTGGCGAAGAAAAACGTATGGTCGTGATCCTGCCCGAGGCGGGGCAGCAAGACTGGCTCGACGTGCCGGCGCACCAGGCCATGCAATTCCTCCAACCGTACCCCGCCGACCGCCTGCTGGCCGAAAATTGATCGGCCTCAAGCATCCGCCGCATTGGCCCTTTGCAGGCGTGTGCCGATCATCGGCTCGGCCATAATGCCAACATGAAACCCGCAGCCGAATCGGAACCGACGCCGGACCCCGGCAAGCCGACGACTTTCGATCCGGACAACACCCAGACCTTTCAGGCCCGGATGCCGGCGGCACCGGTATGGTTCTCATCGATGGTGGCCGGAAATAGCCGCGAAAAGAGCCGATTGCGGGTGGAACTGGCGCAGATCCGCGGCGCAGTCCCGCTGCTGATGAAACAGCGCAATGGCGGAAGCTGGACACCGGAGGACCGCCTGCAGTTGCGCCAGACGCTGCGCTCGCTCTCATCGGTCAGCCCCTACCTGCTGATATGGGTGGTTCCTGGATCGATGCTGATGCTGCCGTTCCTGGCCTGGCACCTGGACACCCGCCGCAAGCACCGATCCCGCAGCAAGCCGGTCAGCTGATGTGGCTGCGGTCTGGTCGATCAGACCAAAAAGCTTTACAGTTAAATTATTCCACCCTAAAGCTCGGGTAATCCTCTATTGCCGCCGAGCGTCGTCTGGTTACCATGAAAACGTCAACATCGGCCCCCGAGCGCCGCCCGTCAAAACTTCCAAGGAGATTCGCATGACCTCACGCCGTCTGGTACTCACCCGCAGCGCCGCACTGATAGGAGCCGCGTCCTCAGGCCTGTTGCTGCCCCGCCTGTCCTCGGCCCAGGGCAACAAGATCCGCGTCGGACTGATGCTGCCGTATACCGGCACCTTTGCCCAGCTCGGCGTGGCGATCGAGAACGGCTTTCGCCTGGCGATCGACGAACAAGGGGGCAAGCTGGGCGGGCGCGACATCGAGTTCTTCAAGGTCGACGACGAGTCCGATCCACCAAAAGGCGTGGAGAACGCCAACAAGCTGGTGCTGCGCGACAAAGTCGATGTGCTGGTCGGTACCGTGCACTCGGGTGTGCAGATGGGCATCCAGAAAGTTGCGCGCGATACCGGCGTGCTGAGCATCATCCCCAATGCCGGCGTGCTCGCCGCAACCGGCGCGCTGTGTGCACCCAACGTGTTCCGGGCTTCGTTCAGCAATTCGCAGCCCACCCGCGCCCTGGGTGCGCCGATGGTGGCCAGGGGCCACAAGAAGGCAGTCTGGATCACCTGGAAATACTCCGCTGGAGACGAGGCCTTCCTTGGCTTCAAGGAAGGTTTCCTGAAGGCTGGCGGCACCATCATCAAGGAAATTTCCGTTCCGTTCCCGAACGTCGAGTTCCAGGCCCAGCTGACCGAGATCGCGGCGCTGAACCCAGACGCGGTGGCCTGCTTCTTTGCCGGCGGCGGTGCGGTCAAGTTCATGAAGGACTACGCCGCAGCCGGCCTCAAGGGCAAGATTCCGCTGTATGGCTCGGGCTTTCTGACCGAAGGCGTCATCGAGGCCGCTGGCGGTGCCGCCGATGGCGTCGTGACGACGCTGCATTACGCCGACGGTCTGGACAACCCGCGCAACAAGGCCTTCCGCCTGGCGTATGCCAAGAGCTACAAACTCCAGCCCGATGTTTACGCCGTGCAGGGTTACGACTCCGGCCAGCTGCTGATCGCTGGCGCCAACGCCGTCAAGGGGGACCTGTCGAACAAGAAGGCCTTGTATGCGGCCATGGAGAACGCCAGCATCGACAGCCCGCGCGGCAAATGGAAGATGAGCAAGCAGCACAACCCGATCCAGGACATCTACCTGCGCCAGGTGGTCAATGGCGAGAACAAGGTGCTGAGCGTGGCAGCCAAGCAGCTCGACGACTCCGGCGTCGGATGCAAAATGGGCTGATACGCCGTCCAGGTGCCAACACGGGAGGGCTCACCTCCCGTTTTTTTTGCTAACTTAACCCATGGATTTCCCGACCTTTCTGATCCAGCTGCTCAACAGCGTGCAGTACGGCCTGCTGCTGTTCATGCTGGCCGCCGGCCTGACGCTGATCTTCGGCATCATGGGCGTGGTGAACCTGGCCCATGGCAGCTTCTACATGCTCGGCGCCTACCTGGCCTATACCATCAGCGGCGCATGGGGCAGCCTGACCTTGGCCATCATCGGCGGCACGGCGCTGGCGGTGGTGTTCGGCCTGGTGCTCGAACGCCTGCTGTTCCGGTATTTCTACCAGCGTGATCATCTCGACCAGGTGCTGCTGACTTTCGGCCTGATCTACATCTTCGAAGAGATGCGCTCGCTCTTGTGGGGCGATGACGTGCATGGCGTCAAGATTCCCGAACTGCTGCGTTTCTCGATTCCGCTGACCGAGAATCTGTCGTACCCGGTGTATCGCCTGTTCATCGCCGGCCTGTGCATTGCACTGGCCATTGGCCTGTACCTGCTCATCAACAAGACGCGGCTGGGCATGAAGATCCGCGCCGGCGCGTTCAACCGTGATATGGCCGAAGCGCTGGGCGTGAACATCCGACGCATTCATGCCGTGGTCTTTGCCATGGGCGTCGGGCTGGCAGCATTTGCCGGCATCATTGCGGCGCCGATCTCCAGCGTCTACCCGAACATGGGCTCGCAGGTGCTGATCATGTGTTTTGTTGTTGTTGTTATCGGCGGCATCGGCTCGGTGCGCGGCGCGCTGATCGCCGCGCTGCTGGTGGGCCTGGTCGACACCTTCGGCAAGGTACTGCTGCCCCAGGTCTCGGGCATGCTGATCTACATGCTGATGGCCGCGGTGCTGCTGTGGAAACCCGAAGGGCTGTTCAAATCATGAGTGCGCCACGATCCAACCTTGAAGTCCTGCCGCGCGGCGTGCAAGTGGTATTGTGGCTGGGCCTGCTGGCTTTGCTGGCGTTCCCGTTTGTCGGCACCGAGTTCTATACCCAGATGGTTACGCGCATGATGATCATGGCGATCTTTGCCATGAGCCTGGACCTGCTGCAAGGCGTAACCGGACTGGTCTCGCTGGGCCACGCGGCGTATTTCGGCCTGGCCGGTTATGCGCTGGCCTTTCTGACACCGCAGACCGAAACCATCAGCCTGTGGTGGAGTCTGCCGCTGTCGGTGCTGGCGTCCGGCACCGCGGCACTGGTGATCGGTTTTTTCGTCGTGCGTACCCACGGCATCTACTTCATCATGGTGACGATGGCATTCGCCCAGATGGTGTATTTCGTTTTTTTCGACAACCGTGCGCTGGGCGGCTCGGACGGCCTGTACATCTACTTCAAGCCCACGGCGCAGATCGGCGGCTTCACGCTGTTCGACCTCGACAACAGAGTCACGATGTACTACTTCACGCTGGCGCTGGTACTGCTGGTCTACGTGTTCCTGCGCCGCCTGCTGTGGAGTCCGTTCGGACGCGCGCTGGCCGGCATCCGAGTCAACGAACACCGCATGCGCGCCATGGGTTTCGGCACCTTCGGCTACAAGCTCAGCGCGTTCACGCTAGCCGGCGCCCTGGCCGGCCTGGGCGGCTTCCTGTGGGGCGTGCAGACCGAATACATCAACCCGGAACTGATGGGTTTCCACACCAGTGCACATGCCATCATGATGGTGATCCTGGGCGGCATGGGCAACTTTGCCGGCGCCATCGTCGGCGCGTTCACATTCGAATATGTGCTGCACGTGTTCAAGGATCTGCCTTACGTCGGCGAGGTCCATCTGGGCAAACACTGGCAGCTGTGGATGGGAAGCTTCATTGTGCTGGTGGTGGCCTTTGCGCCGCGCGGCGTGCTGGGCATCGTGCAGGTGCTGACCGCAGGGCGCGCCAAGGGAGCCAAGTCCGATGTCTGAGGTTTTGCTCAGCGCCAAAAACCTGACCAAGCGTTTCGGCGGCCTGGCAGCGGTCGACGACGTGTCGATCGAGTTGCAGCGCGACCACATCCATGCGGTCATCGGCCCCAATGGCGCGGGCAAATCGACCCTGGCCAATCTGTTGTCGGGCGACCTGCCGGCAACGTCGGGCCGCGTCGTCATCGGTGGCCAGGACGTGACCGGCTGGACCCCGGAAAAAATCTCGCGCCAGGGACTGGGACGCAGCTACCAGAAAACCAATATCTTCCTGCCGTTCAGCGTCTGGGACAACGTGTTCCTGGCCGCCCAGTCACGCGACCCGCAGCAACCCTGGAACCCGCTGCGCTGGCTGCGCAGCGCGGCCAGTTCCGCCGGCGCGAAGCGGCGCTGCAGCGCAGCGATCGAACTGGCCGGCCTGCAGAACCGGCGCGACGCAATCGCCGCCACCATCAGCCACGGCGAACAACGCCAGCTCGAGATCGCCATGACGCTGGCCACCGAGCCGCGGGTGTTGCTGCTGGACGAGCCCTTGGCCGGCATGGGCATCAGCGAAGCGGAAAACATGGTCGCCTTGCTGCTGCGCATCAAGCCGGACCACGCCATCTTGCTGGTCGAACACGACATGGACGCGGTGTTCACGCTGGCGGACGCCCTGACCGTGATGGTCAACGGCCAGGTCATCGCTACCGGCACGCCGGCGCAGATCCGGGCCGACGCCAATGTGCAGGCAGCCTACCTGGGCGAGGAACACTGAGCCATGGCCGACGTATTGATCCAGGCCCGCGGCTTGAACAGTTATTACGGCGCCAGCCACATCCTGCGCGACATCGACTTTTCGGTTGCCCCCGGCGAGACCATCGGCCTGATGGGGCGCAACGGCATGGGCAAGAGCACCTTGCTCAAGAGCATCATGGGCCTGGTCAAACCACGCGCCGGCACGGTGCATGTGATGGGTCGCGATATGACCGGTGGCGCACCCTACGAGATTGCCAAGATGGGAATTGCCTACGTACCCGAGGGTCGTGGCATCTTCGGCAACCTCAGCGTGGTGGAAAACCTGCAGATGGCCGCACGCGCGGGCAACTCAGACGCCTCGCGCGCACGCGCCAAAGCCGGCCAGGACTGGCACTACGACCGCGTGCTCGACACCTTCCCGCGCCTGAAGGAGCGGCTGCGCCATGGCGGCCAGCAACTCAGTGGCGGCGAACAGCAGATGCTGACCATCGGCCGGGCGCTGATGACCAACCCCGACGTGCTCATCCTGGACGAAGCCACCGAAGGTCTGGCGCCACTGATCGCGCGCGAGATCTGGCGCATCTGCGCGCTGATCCGCGACAGCGGCATCAGCAGTGTCATCGTCGACAAGAACTGGAGACACGTCACGCAGATCACCGATCGCAACGTCATCCTGGTCAAGGGCGAGGTCGTGTTCGCGGGGAGTTCGCCGGAGCTGACCTCCCAACCGGAATTGCTGGAACAGTATCTGGGTGTGTGAGTCGCAGGGCCGCTCCCAAGGCTCGCAGCACCGCAGCACATCGCCTCTCACGCTCTCAGCCGTTCAGGACCTGAAACAGCCGCCATTCGCCAGACACGCCCTTGAGCGCTTGCACGCCCCGACCGGCTCCACCGTGGTGACGGTTTCGGACGCGCCCCGCTGGTATGCTGCGCCATCACTTTCGAATTGGCAAAGCCGATGGACCATGTCGACGTGTTGATCGTCGGCGCCGGCCTCTCCGGCATCGGCGCGGCCTGGCACCTGCAAACCCTGTGCCCGCAGCACAGTTATGCGATCGTCGAGGCGCGCGACGCCATCGGCGGTACCTGGGACCTGTTCCGCTACCCGGGCGTGCGCTCGGACTCGGACATGTACACGCTGGGTTACCGCTTCAAGCCATGGAAACAGGCCAAGGCGATTGCCGACGGCCCATCGATCCGCGAATATGTGTGCGAGACGGCAAGAGAAAACGGCATCGACAAGCAGATCCGGTTCGGCCATCGGGTCAGGGCCGCCGCCTGGTCTTCCAAAGAGGCACGCTGGAGCGTCGACATTGACCGCGGCAACGGCGCGGCACCGGAGCAGATCAGCTGCAACTTCCTGTACCTGGGCGCTGGCTATTACCGCTACGACGCGGGCTATACGCCAGACCTGCCCGGCATCGACAGCTACCGCGGACGCCTCGTGCACCCCCAGCACTGGACCGACGACATTGATCCCACCGGCAAGCGCATCGTCGTCATCGGCAGCGGCGCGACGGCCATCACGCTGTTGCCCGCGTTGGCATGCACGGCAGCCCATGTAACGATGCTGCAGCGTTCACCGACCTATGTCGCCGCGCTGCCGGCCGAGGATGCCGCCGCATTGTGGCTGCAGCGCCACCTGCCGCCGACATGGGCCTATGCCCTGACGCGCTGGAGGCGCCTGCTGTGGGGCATGGCCATTTTCCAGATGTGCCGCCGCAACCCTGAAGGGATGAAACACCTGCTGCTGGCACGCGCACGCGCGGCTCTGCCGGCAGGCTATGACGTCGGCAAGCATTTCACGCCGCGCTACAAGCCTTGGCAACAGCGGCTGTGCCTGGCGCCCGATGGCGACTTGTTCAAGGCCATCCGAAGCGGCAAGGCATCGGTGGTGACCGACCAGATCGACCGGTTCACCGAAACCGGCATCACACTGCAATCCGGCCAGCAACTCGACGCGGACCTGATCATCACCGCGACCGGACTGAACCTGCAGGTGTTTGGCGGCGTGCAACTCACGGTGGATGGCCAGCTGGTCGACCCCGCGCACGCGATGGCCTACAAGGGCTTTCTGATCAGCGGCCTGCCCAACTTCGCTTCCTGCTTCGGATACACCAATGCATCGTGGACCCTCAAGGCGGACCTGACCAGCCAGTTCCTGTGCCGGTTGCTGAACCACATGCGGCGCAAGGGTTTCACACGATGCGTGCCGCGCAACGACGACCCCGCTATGGCCGAACTGCCATGGGTGGATTTCTCTTCCGGCTATTTCCAGCGTGCGCTGGACCGGCTGCCGCGCCAGGGTTCGCGGCCGCCCTGGAAGCTGCACCAGAACTACCTGCTCGACATCCTGCAGCTGCGCCTTGGCACGCTGAACGACAAGGTGTTGCAGTTTCATCGTTGACCCGTCCATGCGGCCGGAGCGTATGGCACGGTAGCTGCCACGGACCACGATGACGCGACACGGGAACCAGCCTCAAAGCGGGCCCGATTGCTCGGCGAATGCGGATCAGGCAGCCAGGTTTGTCGCGCTATCCGATCAACGCCGCAGCCAGCGCTTCGAGCGCGGCACCCACTTCGTGTTCGAGCTTGAGCGCGAGCAGCGGATCGGCGCGGGTCCGCCCCATGTTCACCGCGGCCACCGGCTTGCCAACGGCTACCGCATCCTCGACAAAGCGGAAACCCGAATAGACCATCAGCGACGAGCCGGCCACCAGCACCGCGTCGGATTCGGCCAGCGCGCTGCGCACATCGGCGACCCGGTCACGCGGCACGTTTTCGCCGAAGAACACCACGTCGGGCTTGAGCATGCCGCCACAGGCGCTGCAAGCCGGCACATCGAACTGCGCGAACTCCAGCCCTTCGAGGTCGGCGTCGCCATCGGGAGCGCTCAAGGCATCGAGCGTGGCCCAGGACGGATTGCGGTGCAGCAGATCGTCCTGCAGGTCGCGTCGGCCTGTGCGCTGGCCGCAGTCCAGGCAACACACGGTGTCGATGCGTCCGTGCAGGTCGATCACCCGGTTGCTTCCCGCCCGGTTGTGCAGGCCGTCGACGTTTTGCGTCACCAGCAGGCGCACATGACCCACGGCTTCGAGCCGCGCCAGCGCGTGGTGCGCCGAGGTCGGCCGCGCATGGGCCATGGTGCGCCAGCCGACCATGCTGCGCGCCCAGTAGCGCCTGCGCGCGACGTCGTCGCCCACGAACAGCTGGAAACGCATCGGAGCGCTGCGTTTCCATGCGCCGTCGGCATCGCGGTAGTCCGGAATGCCGGCCTGGGTGCTGCAACCGGCGCCGGTCAACACCAGCAGGCGGGGATGGCGTCGGACAAACTCGACCAGCGGCGTGATTTCATGCATGACCACATTTTCCCGCGCCCGGCCGACGTCAGCGGCTGGGTTAGGCTATAGGCCTTTTGTCACCCGACGGCCACCATCCATCCATGCAAGCAACACCCCAGCCAACCCCAGCCCTGTTCTCGCGCGAACGCCTGATCCGGTTTTCCGATTGCGACCCGGCCGGAATCGTTTTCTACCCGCAATATTTCGTCATGTTTAACGGACTGGTCGAGGACTGGTTCAATGAAGGACTGGAGATCGGTTACCAGAAACTCGTGATCGAGCGCCGCATCGGCCTGCCGACGGTGCATCTGGAGGCCGACTTCCGCGCCGTCAGCGCGATGGGCGACCAGGTCGTGTTGTCGCTCGACGTCGAACGCTTGGGCGGGCGGTCACTGACGCTGCAGCTCAGATGTACCGGCCGCGACGACTCCGTGTTGCGCATGCAGGCGCAGACCGTCCTGGTGACGACCTCCCTTGTGAGCCACGCCGCGATCGACATACCGGCGGACATCCGCAGCGCCATTGCCACCACCCAGGCGCGCCAGAAGGCCCGGAGCTGATCCTGCACGCACACAAGGTCGTTGCCGCGCAAGGCGCTGCGCGGCTGTGAGCCTTGGGATCGGCCGGGCGGCTCACCGGCGCCACTCAGTGCGTGCCTACGCTCCCCGTGCGCAGCGTCTGCGTCGGCAATTCACCGAAACGGGCCTGATACTGGGCCGCGAAATGGCCCAGGTGCAGAAAACCGTATTGCGCCGCCACCTGTGACACCGAGGCCTTGTCGTGCGGACCGGACCGGACCAGAACCGTGTGCACGTGGTCCAGCCGCACATCCCGCCAATAGGCCATCGGGCTGCGTCCGGTATGCTGGCGAAAGGCCTGCTGCAGCGAGCGCGCGCTGACGCCCAGATACTGGCACAGGTCGGCCAGCGACAACGGTGCCATGACATGATCGTGCAGATACTCCTGCGCGCGCCGAACGGTGCGTGGCAGCAAGCTGCGCCGCGCGCCGGGCTGCAGGCAGGCGGAATGGTTGTGGGGTGCCAACGTCAGCAGCGCGGTCAGCAAATACGCTTCCGCCTGTGCGGCGAGCGCCGTGCCGCACAGCGCCGGGTCGGCGTCGACCGTGGCACACAGGTATTGCACGAAGTTGAGCGCCGGCGCCAGCGCCGGAGCATCCAGCGGCACGGCCAGATCGAACACCAGCGGTTGCGACAGCGGCATCTGCGCCAGCTGCTCGAACTGGCGCTGCACTGCCAGCCGGGAAAAACGTACGATCAGGTGCGGGCTGTCGTCGGCCCACACCATGCTCAAGGGCTCTGTCGGTGAGGGCAGCGCGCGGTGCGCGTATCGGCCTGCACCTGCTGCTGGCCGCAGCGGATCGACGCGCCGCCGCGCAACGGAATCTGCAACAAATAGAAGTCGCCCAGGTAACCGGGGTCGATCCGCACCGCCGGCCCGTATTGCACGTAGTTGAGGCTGACGTCCTGGTGCAGACGTACGCTGTGGTGGCGTGCATCGAGCGCCGTGCCGGGGCGCGCCACATGTAGTCCGTGCGGACAAAAGATGCGGGCCACACACTCGCGCGCCTCGTCCACATCACCAGTCTGGAACAACTGGTAATGCGACAGCGGCAGCGTGGCGAGAGTCGACATGGACGGATCAATGTATCAAAACACCGCAGGCTTGACCATCGGCAATTTCCCGCCCATAACCCGGACTGCTACAAGGCGCCACAAATCTGCGTTTACGGGATCAGGCCGGCGTTTTCGGGATGTGTTCGGGGCGCGCAGTCGGCTACCTTTTGATCTTGGTCAGACCGCCCATTGCCAGGAGCTGACAACCCGACCAGATTTCAGGAGACGAACATGTTCAAGGGACTTTCCGGCAAAAGCGCCATCGTGACCGGCGGCGCCACACTGATAGGCGCCGGCCTGGTGCAGGCCATGCATGCTGCTGGCGTCAAGGTGACGCTGGCCGACATCGACGCCGAGCGCGGCCAGGCGGTGGCCGACGGCTGTGGCGACGGCGTCTGGTTCTGCCGCACCGACATCACCGACGACCGGCAGGTACAGGCCTGCGTCGATCAGGCCGCGCAGCGCCATGGCGGCGTAAATTTTCTTGTCAACCTAGCCTGCAGTTATGTCGACGATGGCATCAAGGCCAGCCGCGCGGATTGGCTTACCGCGCTCAACGTTAACGTGGCCAGCGCCGCGATGATGCTCAAGGCGGTACACCCCTATATGCAACAGGCTGACAGCGGCGCGGTTGTCAACTTCACCAGCATCTCGTCCAAGGTGGCCCAGACCGATCGCTGGCTGTATCCGGTAAGCAAGGCCGCGCTGGTGCAACTCACGCGCAACATGGCGCTGGACCTGGCACCCGACAACATCCGCGTCAACAGCGTCTCGCCGGGCTGGACCTGGTCGGCCATCATGGACCAGCTCAGTGAAGGCAACCGCGACAAGACCAACCGCGTGGCAGCGCCATTTCACATGTTGCGCCGTGTCGGCGACCCGTGTGAAGTGGCCCAAGTCGTGTTGTTCCTGTGTTCCGACCACGCCAGCTTCGTCACCGGCGCCGACTACGCGGTTGACGGCGGCTATTCGGCCATGGGGCCGGAGTCCTCCGAGCCCGCAATCCCCAAGCTGATGGCCTAGCGCCTGTTCACACTTCAGCTGCCACACCCTATTTCAAGGAGACACACATGCGCAAGATCATGATCGTCGGAGCCGGCCAGTCCGGCCTGCAACTGGCCCTGGGCCTGCAAGCCAGGGGGTACGACGTGACCGTCACGTCGAACCGCGAGCCGGACGCGATCCGCACCGGCAAGGTGATGTCCAGCCAATGCATGTTCCACGACAACCTGCAGCTCGAGCGCGACCGCGGCATCAACTTCTGGGAGGCCGAATGCCCGCCGGTAGAAGGTATTTCGTTCACGGTTCCGCACCCGGAGATCGCCGGCGAAAAAGCCCTGGCGTGCAGCGCCCGGCTCGACTGGTACGCCCAGTCGGTCGACCAGCGGGTCAAGGTGCCGCTCTGGATGCAGACCTTCACCGAACGCGGCGGCAACATCGTCTACAAGGAGGCCGACACCGGTGACCTGGAGCGGTGGAGCCAAAGCTACGACCTGGTCGTCGTCGCCGCCGGCAAGGGTGCGATCGCCCAGATGTTCGAGCGCGACGCCAGCCGCAGTCCGTATGACAAGCCACAACGCGCGCTGGCGTTGACCTACGTCACCGGCATGACGCCGCGGTCCGACCATTCGGCGGTCTGCTTCAACATGATTCCGGGCGTCGGCGAATATTTCGTGTTTCCGGCGCTGACCACCACCGGGCCGTGCGAAATCATGGTGTTCGAGGGTGTGCCCGGGGGCCCGATGGATTGCTGGGCCGACGTGAAGACGCCGGCAGAACATCTGGCCCGTTCGCGCGAGATCCTGCAGAAACTCCTGCCGTGGGAGTCAAGCCGCTGCGACAAGGTCGAGACGGCCATCGTGGCCCACGGTGCGCAGGCCTTCGACGCCGACTTCATGCAGCGCTGCTTCGAGGGTTTCTGGAACAGTTATGGCCAACATGCCACCAACTGGACCAATGCACTGCTGATGCCGCCACCGCCCCATGTACTCAAGGTGCTCGGCACGGCCATGGCGGTGCCTCAGGTCGCCCACCGCATCGTCAACGGCTTCAACGATCCGACCGACTACGTCAACTTCTTCATGACACCCGACAAGGTCGACGCCTATCTGGGCGAGTTGGCGCCGGCATGAGCGCAGCGCCGGGCCGCTCCCAAGCAAGCTCGCACCGCTGTCCCATGACGAACGCTTCAGCCGGGCCCAGTGGGGCACGCTCGTGACCGGTGCCCCGGTCCTGCTGGACGCACTCGCTGTGTTCGACTGCGTGGTCGACGAGATGATGGTCGCGCACAGCCACGCCGTCATGATCGGCGAGATCAAGTCGGTGCTGCTGAGTCCGTTGCAGGCGCCGCCACTGCTGTATGCCGATGGCAACTTCACGACCATCGCGCAGCAACTCGCCGGCGAGACCACCGCACGCAAGGCAGCGTAAAGCGCATCGTGGCGGCGTGCCGCTGGTACTGAGTTATCCTGCCGACGCGGTCATAGGCATATTCGGCGAGAACTTCCTGCAGGTCGCTGAGACCGTCTGGAATTAGTGGGTCCCGATCCCCGCGGTGGCAGTGGGTCGGTCGACTCGCTGCGCTCCGGCGACGGACACCGCACACACTGAGGCAAAAAAAATGGCATGGGATGCAATCGTCGTTGGGGCCGGACACAACGGGCTGGCCGCTGCGGTCCACCTGTCGAGCAAGGGCTGGAAGGTGTTGGTGCTCGAACGCAACGCTACGCCTGGCGGAGCGGTGCGCACGGCCGAACTCACGCTGCCGGGCTTTCGGCACGACATGTGCGCGATGAACCTGAGCATGTTTGCCGGCTCGCCGTTTTATGCCGCGCACAAGCACAGCCTGGATGCGGCGGGCCTGGCGCTGGTTCCGGCGGCGCACAGTTTTGCGTCGGTGTTCGACGACGGCAGCTGGCTGGGCGTTGACCAGGACCTGGACCGCACCTGCGAGCGCATCGCCGCGCGCAACCCGCGTGACGCGGAGACCTGGCGTGCGATGGCCACTGCGTTCGGCGCCGACGCGCCCCATCTGTTTGCGTTGCTCGGCACGCCGATGCCGTCCTGGGCACTGGCGCGGGTGCTCTGGTCTATGTGGCGCGCCAAGGGGCTGGCATGGTGCATGCAGACCGCGCGCCTGATGCTGTCGAGTCCGCGCAGCTGGCTTGGGGCGCGCTTCCAGGACGACGGCTTGCGCGCCATGATGGGAGCCTGGGGCCTGCACCTGGACTTCGGCCCCGACGTGGCCGGCGGCGCGTTGTTCCCGTATCTGGAGTCGATGGCGAACCAGAATTTCGGCATGGCCTTGGGCCAAGGTGGGGCTGACACCATCATCCGCGCCATGGTGCGCGTGATCGAAGACGCCCGCGGCGAAGTTCGCACCGCCTGCGAGGTGTTGGCAATCGAGCACAAGGACGGCCGCGCCGGCGCCGTAGTGCTGGCCGACGGCAGCCGTATCGCGGCCGATCGGGCGGTCATCGCCAACCTGCATCCCCGCGTGTTGTACGGGCGGCTGCTGACGGGCTCCCCGGTCGTCGCGCTCGACATGCCGGCGAAGACCGGTGCCCAGGCGACGGCGGCCACCACGGCGCGGGATCTGCGGCCCGGGCCGGGCACGATGATGATCCATCTTGCGCTGAGCGAGTTGCCGCGTTGGCGCGCGGGCGATGCGCTGCGCCAGTTTGCCTATGTGCACATCGCGCCGTCGCTCGACCAGATGGCCAGTACCTATGGCCAGGCCATGGCCGGCCTGTTGCCGGCTGAACCGGTGCTCGTGGTGGGCCAGCCGACGGTCTTTGACCCGAGCCGGGCGCCACCGGGACAACACGTCCTGTGGGTGCAAGTGCGGGTATTGCCGGCCGATGTGCGCGGCGACGCGGCCGGTGTTCTGCAGCCCGGGCATTGGGACACGCTCAAGGAGGCGTATGCCGATCGGGTCATGGCCTTGCTGGAGCGCCATGCGCCCGGCATCGGTGCGCAGGTGCTGGGGCGCCATGTGGCCTCACCGGTCGACTTGGAGCGCGACAACCCGAATCTGGTCGGTGGCGACAGTCTGTCGGGCAGCCACCATCTGGACCAGTTCTTCTGTTTCCGGCCCGCATTCGGTCTGTCGCGCTGGCGCACCGGCATCGAGGGTCTCTACATGGTGGGCGCGTCGACCTGGCCGGGCGCAGGCACCGGCGCCGGGTCGGGATTCATGCTCGCCAAGGAGCTGGCCGGCGCCTGAGGCGGGGCGCTTCGCACGCCGTAGGGCGGGCGTGTTGCACGCGCACTGCCGCCTGCTAGGCGGCTTGGGTGGACAAACGACGATGAGCACATCGGAAACTAAATACAGCGGACTGTATTTAGCCCAAACTCCGCTGGATTCTAGGAGGCCGACGCACACAAGCTGTGGGCATTGCGCGACGCCACGTCCAACCTGCCGACGCTGCTGCCCGGCCTGATCGGTTTCGACATCAGCTTCGCGATCCGCGACATCGGGCGCGCGGCGGCCGAATGCGACACCTTGTTGCGCACCGGCTGGCCAGGCTGCACCGCGCTGGTCTATGGCCACCTGGGTGACGGCAATCTGCATCTGATCGTGTACGTGCCCGATGTGGCGCAGCAACCGGCGCAGGCCATAGAAACCACCATCTACGATCTGGTTCACCGCTATGGTGGCGCGGTATCGGCAGAACACGGCATCGGAACCGTCAAGCGCAAGGTGCTGGGCCACAGCCGCAGCCCCGACGAACTGGCCGCGATGCGCGCCATCAAGATGGCGCTGGACCCCAAAAACATCCTTAATCCTGGCAAGGTTCTGTAGGGCGCGCGTTTGTTGTCGTGCCGGCTCGGGTCGCCAGACAGGTGCGCCGGCGCTGGATCAGCCCGCCTTCTCCCGGTACTCGGAGCGCGCACGTTCGTGCGCCACCTGGATGAAGATCTGCTCAAGCGCCGCGGCAGCCGGCGTTGGTTGGGCCTCGCGCCAGCGGATCAGCGCCAGGCTGGGGCCTTCAATCGGTGTGTCGAGCGGCAACGCAACCAAGCCGCTGGCCTTGGCGCGCAACACATGTACCTCAGCCGGAACGATGCCTATCAGGTCGGAACTGGAGACCAGGATTTCGAGGCCGGTCAGGGTTTCACATATTGCGGCGATGCGCGGCGCCTTGACTCGGGCGAGCGAGAACACCCGGGCCAGCGCCTGTGCCGATGTGCTGCTGACGTTGGGCAACACCCACTGTGCATCGACCAGTTCGCCCAAGGTGCGCGCCTGCACCAGCGGATGGTCGGCCCGGGCAATGGCCACCACGGTGGTCGTGTGCAGCGGTGTGCTGATGAACTCGTTGCCCAGCCGCTGTGCGGGTCGCGGCACCACGGCGAAATCGGGCGCGCCCTCGCGCAGCCCCGCGAAGCGATCGGGGAAGGCCGGCGGCGCGATCCGAAGCTGGATATCGGGCCACTGCGCCTGAAAACGCCGGTACACCTCGGCCAGCAGCGTGATCGTCGCCAGATGGGACAAGGCGACAGACACGATGCCTTCGCGCAGACCGCGCATCTGGCCCACCGCTTCGGTGGCCTGGCGCAATTGCGCCACCAGTGTGTTGGCATGCGGCAGCAAGGTTTCGCCATATGGCGTCAGCCGCACACCGCGCCGGTCACGCGTGAACAGGTTGACACCGAGCTGCGATTCGATGCGCTGGAGCTTTTTCGTCAACGCCGGCTGGACCATGCCCAGACTCTGCGCGGCACGGGTCAGACTGCCGGCACTGGCAATCGCATGGATCAGGATCAGGCCATTGGCGTCCAAGGAATCAGCCATAACTTGGTGGAATACTCATAACAATACTATCACTTGAACGCAGGTCAGGATGATCCCACAATGGCCGCACCGAAGACCCGCAAGAAAAACCGATCGACCCCATGGGCCCTGAACTGATTCATGCCACCGCACGCGTGTGCAAAGCCTCCGTGCAGGCCGCCCTGGACCACCTGTCGACGGCCAACGGCTTGTCGCGCTGGAACCTCGGCATGTTCGACACGACCCAGGAGCCGGACGGCTTGCTGACGGGCCTGTCGCTGTTCGACGGTATGCGGGCCTATGCGCGGGCCGAGCTCGACCCCCACAAGGGCCTCGTCACCTACCGCATCGGCGCCGACGCCCACACGCTTGTACCCCGTATCCATGCCCAGGTGGTCGACGCCGTCGCATTGGGCTACGAGGCCGGTCTTGTCTTGGTCAGCCTGCAGACATGGCGTACCAGGGGTATGGACGATGCGCGCTGGTTGCGCCTGACCACCACCCACGAAACCGAGATCGACCTGATCAAGGCGCAGCTCGAGCGTGGCCTGGGCACCGACGCCACGACACGGCAAAGCCGGGCCACAGCCCCCTGAATCATCCCAGCCGACAAGTCACCCCAGCCCTTTCACCCACTACCAGGACCACACCATGCCGTTGAAATTCACGCACGCCAGCAAACTCGTGACCGCAGTTGCGCTGGGCCTCGCCTTGTTGTCTCCGGTCCATGCCGAGACCGTCATCAAGGTGGGTCTGTCATTGGCCAAGGACGCACCGGGATTCGACTTCGTCAACGGCATGTACGAAATGTTCAAGACCGAGGTCGAAGCCGGCACCAAGGGCAGCGTCAAGGTCGATCTGGTGTACGCCGGCGCTCTGGGCAGCCCCAATGACCGGCTGAGCCAGGTGCGGCGCGGCACGATACAGATGACTGACGCGGCCGACGGCAATTACGCGACGATCTACCCCGACATCCAGGTTCTGAGCATGCCTTACCTGTTCCGCTCCGAGCAGGTGGCGTGGAAAGTGCTTGACGGCGAGTTCGGGCGCAAGATGGCAGAGGACATCCGCGCCAAGACCGGCATCCGCGTATTCGGGTTCTGGGAGAGCGGCGGTTTCAAACATTTCAGCTCGAACAAGCCCTTGCGCACAGTGGACGACTTCAGCGGCCAAAAACTGCGCGCCATCGGTCCTCTGGCGGTGAAGACCGCCGAAAGCCTGGGCGCATCGGCAAGCCCGATCGCGTTCAACGAGTTGTACACCTCGCTCAAGACCGGTGTCGTCGACGGACAGGACAATTCCATCAGTGTGTTCCGTCTGGTCAAGCTGCAGGAAGTGCAAAAAAACCTCATGCTGAGCAGCCACACCTATGGCGTCGGCGTGCTGGCGATCAACGACGCCTTCTACAACAAGCTCGCGGCGCCCGAACGCGCGGCCATCGACGCGGCCGCCGTCAAGGCTTTGGCCTACAACCGCAAGTCGTCGCGGGACTCTGAGCGCGAAGCGATAGGCTCTCTCAAGAGCAGCGGTGTCAACGTGGTTGAGGTCGATGCGGCCGGTCGCCAGGCATTGGCCAACAAGATGCAGAAACCGGTGCGCGACTGGTTGCAGGGCGTGGTCAGTTCGCCGGCGCTGATCGACGAGGCCAAGCGCGTGGCCGACGCCGCGGCGCTGTAATCTCCGACACCAGCCGGGGCCTGCATGTCCAGACTGCAACACCTGCTGCACCTGGCGAAGCGGACGCTGACGCTGCTTGCGGCGTTTTGCCTCGCCGTCATGACGGCCCTGGTGGTCGCACAGGTGGTCTTTCGCTACGGCCTGAATGCCGCATCGAGCTTCACCGAAGAACTGGCCCGCTACGCGATGATCTGGATGGCCTTGTTCGCCGCTGCCGTGGGCGTGCGCGAAGCCAGCCATATCCGCATCGATTTCGTGCCGGAGCTGCTGGCACGCCTGGCCCCACGACTGAACCGGGTGCTGCGCTTCCTGCTCGACCTGGTGTCGCTCACCGTGTTCCTGGTCCTGCTCTGGTACGGCGTCGACGCCACGATGTTCGCGATGGGGCAAAGCAGCCCGGGCCTGCAAATCCCGCTCGGTTTTCCGTACGCCGCTGTGCCGATCGCGTTCGGTTTTGCCGCGGTCTTTGCGCTGGCGCGCCTGCTGACGGCAGGTGAGGACGCGCCATGACAGTCTCGTTACTGGTCCTGCTGATCAGTTTTGTCGTTGCGTTGATCGTCGGCCTGCCGGTGGCCTGGTCGCTGATGGTGTCGGTCCTCGTGTGGGTGATCACCACCGGCAACTGGCAATACCTGCCGGTGATGCCCGAGCGCCTGTACCAGGGCATGGATTCCTTCTTGCTGATGTCGATCCCGTTGTTCATCCTGGCCGGCGAGCTGGTCAACGAGGGACGCATCACCGATCGCCTGGTGCATTTTGCCAACGTAGTGTTCGGCTGGATGCGGGGCGGTCTGGCGCAGGTCAACATCGGCGCCTCGATTCTGTTTTCGGGCATCACCGGCGTGGCGCTGGGCGACATTGCCGCGCTGGGTCAGCTATTCATTCCGGCCATGGTCAAGCAAGGCTATACCAGCGCCTATGCGGCAGCGGTCACCGCGTCCTCGTCGATCATCGGCCCGATGGTGCCACCGTCGCTGATCGCGGTGATCTACGGTTCCGTCACCGATCTGTCGATCGGCGCCCTGATGGCCGCCTGCCTGGTGCCCGGGCTGCTGATCGGCCTGGCGCAGATGGTGCTGGTCGCGTTCCAGGCCCATGTGTACCAGTTTCCGCGCGTCGAGGCCGACCGCTCACCACGCGCGATCGCGCAGGCCACGGGCGGCGCGCTGGTGCCGCTGATGATTCCGGTGATTATTCTGGCCGGCCTGCTCAGCGGCGTCATGACGCCAACCGAGGCCGGCGGTGTCGCGGTGGCTTATGCACTGGCGGTGTCGATGCTGCTGTACCGCTCGATCCGCCTGCCGGCGCTGCTGGCCGTGTTCCGGCGCTCGAGTGTGTTCTCGGGTCAGCTGCTGATCATCGTCGGTTGCGGTGCGGCTTTCTCCTGGGTCATGGGCATGGAGAACGTTCCGGCGACCATGGGCCGGCTGGTTGCCGACCTGGGCCTGGGTTACCTGGGCTCCCTGCTGGTGTTCAACGCCATGCTGCTGGTGCTGGGCTGTTTCATCGATCCGACCACGGCCATCATCATCTTCGGTCCGCTGCTGTCGGCAGCCGCTGTGCATGCCGGCATCGATCCGCTGCATTTCGGCGTGGTCGCGATCCTGAACCTCAACATCGGCCTGCTGACGCCGCCACTGGGCGTGTGCCTGTTCGCCGCCGAACGAATCGCCCGCTGCGGCTTCGTGCCGCTGCTGCGCGCCATCCTGCCATTCCTGTTCGCCAATCTGGTCGGCCTGGGGCTGGTCAGCGCGTTTCCTGTCATCAGCCTGGCACTTCCCCGGGCACTCGGCCTCATCCCTTGACGACACACCCTGCGGCCGCCCCGCCATCGACCATGCCCACCACACCCCCATCCGGTTCCGGCGACGGTACCGGCGACGCCTATTTTCTGTACCACTCGATCGGCACCTATCCCGGCAAGCAGGAGCAGATGACGGCTGCGTTGCAGCAGTTCGCCGCCAGCTGGTGCGCCAACGACGATGGCCAGTGGGGACGTGCGCTGGGCCTGCGCCAGCAATTCATCGACCAGTGGAGCCGCCTGATCCAGGCGCCTGCCGGCACGCTCACCTGCACCGACAACGTCACCACGGCGCTGTTCAGCCTGATCGGCGCGCTGCCGCCGCATCTACTCAAGGGGCGGCGCATCCTGGTCGCGGCCGACTGCTTCCCCAGCCTGCATTTCCTGCTCTCCGGCCTGGCCCAACGCCAGGGGCCCGAGGGGTTCACGCTGGAAACGGTGCCGCTGCGTCCCGGCGAACATTGGGTGCGCGACGAAGACATGCTGGCGCACTGGGGACCGGATGTGGCGCTGGCCCTGCTTACCTGGGTCACCTCGACGGCGTCGCACCGCTGCGACCTGCAGCGCCTGGTGGCACACGGCCGCGACATGGGCAGCCTGGTCGGCGTGGACATCACGCAGGCGGCCGGTCTGCTGCCGTTCGACGTCAACACGCCGGCGGTCGACTTCACGGTGGCGTCGAGTCTGAAGTGGCTGTGCGGCACGTCAGGGGCCGGCATCTTGCAGGTGGCGCGTCCTCTGCTCGAACAATGCGCGCCGCAATTGCGGGGCTGGTTCAGCCAGGAAGACATTTTTTCGTGGGACATCGAGCGTTTCAACTACGCGCCCGACATCCGTCGCTTCGACCATGGCACGCCGTCCATCCTCGCCATCGCCGGATCCTTGCCGGCGATGCAATGGAGTCTGGCGCAGGATGCTCAGGCGGTCATGGCGCACAACCGCCAGCTCGGCAGCATGTTGATCGACGGCGCGCGCGCGCTCAGCCTGAAACTGGTCAGCCCGGCCGATCCGGCGCAACGTGGTGGCAGCGTGATGTTGCAAGTGCCGGCCGGCATCGAGCCAGCCCGCTTGGTGCAGACGATGCGCGAACAGGATATCTGGGCCGATTGCCGCGGCACGACGCTGCGCCTGTCGCCAGGCCATGTCACCACGGAGGCCGGTGTGCGCCGCGTGCTCGCGCTGCTGGCCCAGCAGACCCGGCAGGCCTGAGTGGCCCGTTCAGCCCACCTGTTTGCACTTGCGGCCCACACCGGCGAGCAGCGATGCCAGCCGTGGCCACTGACGAGTACGATGCCGACCAGCACCACCGAGCGCACGCTGATCCGCCGCTGCGAACGCGGCCGGGGTATGGGTTTTGCCGAATGGCGCCAACGGCTGCGCGTGCTGACGCCGGCCTGTTGCGCGATGACACCGGCCGTCAGCGGCTCGTCGCAATGGACGAGCATGTAGTCGATCGCCCAACGCACAAACCTTGGCGACACGGTGCCTTCTCCGGCGTCGCACCCGTCAGGGTCCTGGTTATGCGCCAGGCCTTCGAGCAGCGTGGTCATCAAGACCTCCTCGATGCGCACCCTGGCCAATGGCTGCTCAAGCATGGCGCCGTCGGAGGCCTCGGCAACGATGATTTCCTGGCCGCGAAATTGGCCTTCCATTCCCCGGGCAAACCGGCCCCTTCAACGCCATGCAGGCTAGCGGCTGAAGATGCCCCTGAAGTTGCGCCCGGCGGGCGTATCTGCAAGGCGATCGACCATGCGCAACTGGTGCGCATCATGACGCGTTACGGGCGGCTGGGTCCGACAGCTGCCGCTGTGCCGTAGCCGACGTTGCGGGGGCATGGCAACGGGATGTCCCGCGTTCAAGCGGCCTGCGTCGCGCCCATGCGGGCCACCAGACGATCCAGGAAGCCCTCGCATTCGGCAAGTTGCTCCAGCGAAACGTATTCGTCGGCCCGGTGCGCCTGCTCGATGCTGCCGGGGCCACACACGATGCTGGGGATGCCCATGCGCTGAAAGAATCCGGCCTCGGTACCGTAGGACACCTTGGCCGACGGTTGCGGCCGGAGCAGCGACTTGGACAACTGGGCGATGCGGCTGGATTCGTCTTCACTGAGCGCAGGTACGTCACCGGTCATCTCGAATTCCACTCCCGCCTGCGGGTGCCGACGCTTCATGCGGGGTTCCACGTGCTCGGCCACATAGGCGCGGATGCTGTCGATGAAGGCGTCGGGCGCCATGCCCGGCACATACCGGTAATCAAAGAAGAACTCGCACTCGGCGGGGATGATGTTCTTGCCATTGCCACCTGTGATCAGGTTCGTGGAAATGGTCGAATACGGCACGTCCAGGCCTTCCACCCGCAGGCCGTGCTCCTCTTCACGCCACGACAGGTCCTGGATGAAGGTGATGACGCGCGCCGCGTATTCGATGGCATTGAGCCCCTGCGGCGTCAGCGCCGAATGGGCGGCCTGGCCGCGCACGCAGCAACGGTAGACGCGCCCGCCCTTGTGCGCGGTTACCGGTCGCATGCTGGTGGGTTCACCAACGATGCAGCCGTCGGGCCGGATGCCGGCACCGGCAAGATCGGCCAGCAGACCGGGAATGCCCAGGCAGCCGACTTCCTCGTCGTAGCTCAGCGCCACGTGTATGGGTGCGTCGAGCCTGGCCTTCGACAATGCCGATGCCTGCCCGAGCACGACGGCGATGAAACCTTTCATGTCGCAGGCACCACGGCCATACAGGCGGCCATCCCGGATCTCGGCCTTGAAGGGGTCGGTGCTCCAGTTCTGCCCGTCCACCGGCACCACATCGGTATGGCCGGAGAGCACGACACCGCCCGGGCCCTCACCGAAACTGGCAAACAGGTTGGCCTTGGTTCGTTCGCGGTTGTAGCTGCGGCGAATCCTTGCGCCATGGGCTGACAAATGGGCCTCGGCCCAGTCGATCAGATCCAGATTCGAGTTGCGGCTGGTGCTGTCGAAGCCGATCAGCTGGCGCAGGCAATCCAGTGTCTCGGTGGTGGGGGACGTGTGGGTCATGGGAGATTCCTAAACAGGCAAGGCAGAAAAGACTTTCGCGCGCATGGGGTACAAATGGCGCTGGCACTCAGGGCATTGACCTGCGACACACTGCAGGCATATTATTTCAGTCGCCCTGTGCCAGCCCGAGCAGGCCCCACCGCTGTGTCAACTGCGTACCCTGGGAATCCGCCAGCGCGGCGGCGCGTAATGCCGCGAGATCGGCCGCGGCATCGGGACGACCCTCGAGTTGCTGGGCCGCGCTGCACAGGCGGTCGAATTTGCTGCTGCCCCGGGCATGGGTATCGCTATAGCCCTTGACCAGTCGCCTGCAGCTGATCAGTTCCTGCGCCAGCCGGTAGTCGCCCGGCATCAGTTTCTTCACTAGCTGCAACCACTGGTCGATATGGGCCATCTCGGTGGCATGGCGCTGACTGCGCCGGCGCCAGCGACGCGTCGCGGCCAGCGCCTGCAACAACATCTGGCCGCCGATGGTGTGGGGGCGCAAGCGCCGGCCCTTGCCGAAATGGCTCGCCAGCAGCTTGCGCAGCAGGATATTGCCATCGATAAAGCGCACCAGAGCGGCCGGCATCATGCCGTAGACCTCTTCGATGCGCGGGTGGAAAAACTCCACCGTGCCGACGATCTGGTCGGCACCGGCGCCGACCTCCGAGCGCACACGCTGCGAGCGCTCGGCACGGGTCTTGAGGTCTGCCACACGGATCACATCGTCGTAGGCCATCGCCACGGCGATCCAGCGCGCGGCTTCCACCGTGGCTCCGTGGCCATGGTCGGCACCACCATGTCTGAGCGCGTGCTGGTGCAGATCGGCCATGCGGTCCAGGTACTCGCTGCCATACGCTATGTCCTGGTACTCCAGCACGCGCTGCAGCCCGGCGCCGAGCATCGCATGCGCCTGCTGCGGAAAATCGCGCTCGATACGCGCGCGCAGCGGCTCGACTTTGGCACTGGCGGCACGTGCGGGCAGCGGCCTGGGCGCGGTGGCCATTGGATCGGCCTGCGCGTCGCGCTGCACCGGCTGGCGCACCGCCTGCATGGCCGCGCGCCAGGCCCGCAAGCTGGGCTCGACACCGAGCCCCCCGCGCCGGATCGTGGCCTCGAACGCGGCCTCGTCAAACGGCAGCTCGCCACTACCGGCCAGCGCCCCGAACAACGACGCCGACAACACGCTGCCATTGTTTTTAGCCAAGGCCAGCATGTCGTCGTGCAGGAAACGCTGCGCGTGTTTGTGGCCGGCCTCCAGTACCGCCGCAGCATCGGCAATGCCGTTGCCGGGCACCACCTTTTCCAGCGTCGCGTAATCGCGGTGGCTGGAGGTGATCAGCGTCGTGCGTCTGGGCGTGACAAGGCCACGCTGCATCGCACGCCCGGCCTCCATCAGTTCGGACGCGATGACGATGTCGACCTCGCCCGGAACCGGCATCTGCGCCAGCACCGGTGCGCCGCCATGCGCGCGCACATGGCTTTGCGCAAACAACTCGATGTAGTAGATCGTGGCGCCGGTACGCTGGGCGACGCCGGCCACCGACGTGGCCTGTGCCAGGTAGTCGTTGTTCTCGGCCAGGTCGACGATCCAGTCCACCAATACGCCACCCCCCTGGCCGCCCATAGCCAGGATGGCAATCGTGATCGGGTGTTTGGGGTCCTGGCCCAGGACACGGACTCCCGCTTGCGATGGTGTTGCCATGCCGTTCATCACTGCGCCTCCGAATACAGGGCGCGGCGCTGCAGGGCGCGGCGCTGGCGTGCCTGGAACCAGCCGACGACACCGCGACGCCAGCCATCGAGACGCTTCTCCCAGGGCGTGGGATTGCGCACCCACTCGATGCGGTAGAAGGACGGACACAGGACCGCCGCATCGGCGACTTCGCCACAGTGCCCGCACGCGACACAACCGTCGTCGACATGCGCCACCGGATCGGGTTTGAGCGGATCGCCACTGTTCTTGAGCGTCAGCGACGGGCATCCCGACAACCGCATGCAGGCATGGTCGCCGCTGCACACGGCCGCGTCAACGCCGAACTTTTCCTTGACCACGCGTTCTCCGCGTTTGACAGCCGCCGCGACCTGTGGCTTGACGCGGCGCTGCTTGTTGAGCATGCACTCGCTCTGCGCGATCACGACCTTCGGCCCCTTGGTCTTGGTTGTCAGCGCCTCATTCAAGGCCGCCTGCATGGCGTTGACGTCATAGGTGTCGGTGACCGTGCGCACCCATTGCACGCCGACGCCGCGCAAGGCCGCCTCGATCGGGTGCTGGGTGCTGCGGTGCTCGTGGTCGCCGCGCGACGACAACAGATCTTGCCCGCCGGTGGCGGCCGAATAGTTGTTGTCGACGATAACGATCACGCCGTCCGACTTGTTGAACACCGCGTTGCCGATGCCACTGGTGAGCCCGTTGTGCCAAAAACCGCCATCACCCATCATTGCGATCGAGCGCTTGCCGGCTGCGACATTGAGCGCCGATGCACTCGACGCACCCAGGCCGTAACCCATGGTGGTTGCGCCCAGGTGGAACGGTGGCATTGCGGCGAACAGATGGCAACCGATGTCGGCCGAGATGTGGTGCATGCCCAGTTCTTCCTGCACCAGCGTCATCGCGGAGAAAATCGGGCGCTCCGGGCAACCGATGCAAAAGCCGGGCGGGCGCGAGGGAATCACCGCCGCCAGCTCGGGCGCACCGGCGCGCATCGTCACGCTGGCGGCCGCCAGCGCGGCCGGCGAGTTCATCAGCGCGCGGGACGGCGACACCGCTGGCGCCGGCGCGGCTGCCGCCGTGGGGCGGGCAGCCTGCATCAGAGCGCTGCTGGCAGCGTCGGCCGCGGCGGCCGATCGCATCGGCATGCCCATCGGCACGGGCGTTGCCAACGCGGCCGGACGGTACTTCTGCAAGAACGTGGCCAGGCCCCGCTTGAGTTCGGCGACCGTGTATTCGCCGGCCTTGGCCAGCATGTCCTTGCCGTGGATTGTGGTGCGAATTTCGGCGCGCCCCAGCACGGTGTGGATCGCCTGCTCGTGGTATTCCGGTTGGCCTTCCTCGACCACCAGCACCGCTTTCTTGCCAGCGCAGAAACGCTCCAGTTCGGAGTCGATAACCGGGTAGGCGACGTTCATCACGTACAGCGGGATGCGCGACTTGCCGTACAGATCGGCCATGTCATGGCCCATCAAGGCACGCAGCACGTTGTTGTACATGCCCCCTAACATGATGATGCCCAGGTCTTCGATATCGCCATCGAAAAACTCGTTGAGCCCGCGCTCCTCGATGAAACGCACCGCCGCCGGCCAGCGGTCAAGCACCTTCTCCTGCTCGTGCACATACGAGGCCGGTGGCAACACGATTCGCCCGGTGTCGCGCACCGGCGACTCCAGCGCCTCGCGCAAGCTGAACTTCGGACGCAGGTTGGGCTTGGTGACGAAACTGCCATGAACATGGCAGGAGCGCACGCGCAGTTCCAGCATCACCGGTGTGCGGGTCGCCTCGGATAACTCGAAACTGTCGTGCACCGCCTTGACGATCGCCGGCAGGTTGGGACGCGGATCGAGCAGCCAGATCTGCGACTTCATGGCGAACGCATGGCTGCGCTCCTGCATGATGGACGAACCTTCGCCGTAATCCTCGCCGATGATGATCAGCGCGCCGCCGGTCACACCACCAGAAGCAAGGTTGGCCAGTGCGTCGGACGCCACGTTGGTGCCGACGGTCGACTTCCACGTGACGGCACCCCGTATCGGGTACATCACCGAGGCCGACAAAGTGGCGGCGGCCGTTGCCTCGCTGGCGCTGGGCTCGAAATGCACGCCCAGTTCTTCCAGGATCGGCTGCGCATCGGCCAGCACGTCCATCAGGTGCGAGATCGGCGAGCCCTGGTAGCCGCCCACGTACCCGACGCCACATTCGAGCAGCGCCTTGGTCACGGCCAGGATGCCCTCGCCCCGAAAAACCGTGCCTGGTTCGGCCCGCAGTTGTTGCACTTCGGTGGCAAATGATCTTTCAGCCATGCGTTCCTCCTGTTTCTGATATTGCCGCATTTGCCATCATGCGGCCACCTCACGCTCCAGCCAGCCCGGATCGGGCTCGGGCAACGGGATCGCGTCGAGCAATTCGCGCGTATAGGCATGGCTGGGCTGCGCGAAGATGGTTGCGGCATCGCCCTGCTCCACCACCTCGCCCTGGCGCAGGATCAGCACCTGATCGCACAGGCTACGCACCAGCGACAGATCGTGGCTGATGAACACCAGCGCCAGACCGCTGTCGCGCCGCAATTCTTCGAGCAAGGCGACGATGCGTGCCTGCGCCGATACGTCGAGCCCCGAGGTGACCTCGTCGGCGATCAGCGCCAGTGGCCGCAGCGCCAGCGCGCGCGCGATGCCGACACGCTGGCGCTGGCCGCCCGAGAGCGCATGCGGGTAGCGTTCGCCGAGCTGCGCCGACAGACCGACACGTTCGAGTAGCTGCGCGGCGGCGCGTGCACCGTCGCTGTCGCCACGCTCAAGCCGACCCAGCGCGCGCAGTGGCTGGCTGACGATGTCGCGCACGCGCCGGCGCGGGTTCAACGCCGACATCGGGTCCTGGAATACCAGCTGTACCTGGGTGCGGTAGTCCACCATCGCAGCAGCATCGAAGTCACGCACCGCACGCCCCTGGAACGCGATCGTGCCGTCCTGCGGCGGCATCAGCATCGTGAGCGCGCGCGCCAACGTCGACTTGCCGCTGCCCGATTCTCCGATCACACCCAGCGTGCCGCCGGCCTCCAGCGTGAAGCTGATATCGCGCAGGATGCGTTTCATCGGCGCTGGCGCGAAGAACGGCTTTTTCGCCATGTCGGGCAGCGACAGGCCCAGGCCACGCACCTGCAGCAGCGATTCTGTCGGCGCGCTCACTGGAGTACCTCCGCCCTGCGGGCTGCGGTGCGAGCTTGCTTGGGAGCGGCCCGGCGCGGCGCTCACAGGAACACCTCCGCCCTGCGGGCTGCGGTGCGAGCTTGCTTGGGAGCGGCCCGGCGCGGCGCTCACAGGAACACCTCCGCCCTGCGGGCTGCGGTGCGAGCTTGCTTGGGAGCGGCCCGGCGCGGCGCTCACA
>Ga0209702_10001370_pt1 | contig 46914 bp, 27 predicted proteins | sample FRY01_FD_187210 | JGI IMG/M metagenome (GOLD analysis project Ga0209702, IMG submission 187210) | Freshwater microbial communities from Lake Fryxell liftoff mats and glacier meltwater in Antarctica - FRY-01 (SPAdes) (version 2) | ecosystem: Environmental > Aquatic > Freshwater > Ice > Glacier... | reverse complement strand
TGGGAGGCGGGGGGTGATGGGGGCGGAGTGACCGTCGCGTGGCGGGGAAAATGGGGGATTTTTTGGAAAGTCGTCGAAAAGGGCCAATGGTTTCGCTTTAGATGTGTCTCAAGGGGGTGAAAGGATGATCGGTGGTGAATCAATACAACGCACAGACGCCGCTGACTTTAGGGTCGGTGGTCTTATCCATGTCCTCCAAGAGCCCAGTCGAGGCCACTGAGGCGCCGGTGGCGTCGCTTGAGGCAGTATTCGCGGCGGAGGAGGCGCCGTTGGTGCGGTATGCTTACGGATTGGTGGGGCGGCGGGAGGTGGCGGAGGAGTTGGTGCAGGATGCCTTTCTGCGCTTGCATGAGCAGTGGGAGCGGGTGGAGAAACCGAGGGCGTGGCTGTATCGGTGTGTGCGGAACCGAGCTTACAACCACACGCGGGACAATAAACGGGAATTTTTGAGGGGGGAGATGCCGGAGCGGGAGGCGGAGGGACGGGAGGGGCCGGACGAGGCGCTGCACAAGCTGGAGGCGACGGGGATGGTGCACATGCTCCTGGCGGAGATGAGCGATCGGGATCGGGAACTGATCCAGCTGAAATATTTCGAGGACCTCAAGTATGCCAACATCAGTGAGCGCACGGGCATGACGGTGGGGAACGTGGGCTATCGCCTGCATCACATATTGAAGAGCCTGGCCGAGTCACTGCGGCGGGCGGGAATCGAAGGGGCCCAACCCTGAACACGGAGGCAAGACAATGAACGACGATCAATTTGGAGATCTGCACGCCTGGATAGAGCCGGAGCTGGAGGCACGCCTCGTGGCGTTGGTGTTGGGCGAGGCGTCGGCCTTTGAAACGGATGAGTTGGAGCGTTTGATGGAGGAGCGTCCGGAGTTGCGCTTGTTCAAGCGGCGCTTGGAGAAGGTGCACGGGCTGCTGTGCGAGGCGGTGAAGCCGAAGGATGATGCGGAGTGGCGCTTGTCGGGGGAGCGCCGGGCGGAGCTGTTTGAAAAAGTCGGGATGGAGGTGGACGAGGAGGATGAGGTGGTGGCGTTGTCGGTGGGGCATGGTGATCAGGAGACGCGGATCCGGCGGCAGGGACTGCGGGTGGCGTTGATGGCGGCGGCGTGTTTGATCATTTCGTTGTTGCTGGCCCCGTTTTTCATGACGGGGGGAATGAAGGGTGGGCGGGCCACGGCGACGGGGTTCCTGGAGGCGGAGCGGGATTCGAAGGGTGAGGAGGGTCAGATGATTTTGGGCGAGGTGGTCTTGCCAGGAGCGAGGGGGGTTGTGATCGACCGGGAGGAGAAGGCCCCGAGTGCGGAGCCGACGTATTACAGTCTCAATGCGGCGGGAGGTGCCGACCTTGAGCAGCCCGGCAGGACGGACTCGAGGACGAGAAGTGCGTTGGATTCCTTGCGGACCAGTTTGGGTGCGGCGGAGGTTTCGGATCCGGCGGCCTCGCCTCAGCCGTCCGGGGAGCCGAGGTCGCGGGCGGAACGGGATGGTTTTGTGGTGGAGAATGGGCGCGAGACGGCTGCGCCGGTGACTTCAGTCCCGGCGCCGAAATCTGTTGAGCCACCAATACCGGAGTCTGTCGCGCCGACGAGTCGGCCGGAAGTGGAGATTGCGCCGACCTTGGCGTTGGTGGACAAGGAGCACTTGGGAGACGATCAATCGTTGCTGCTCCCGAAGACCGATCCCGGGTTGGAGGGGCATGGGGAAACGGGTGATCGCTTTGCACGCGAGCGGGGGCGGGAGGAGTTGGCCGATGGGCAGGCCTGGGCGCGGCCATTGGCGGTGGTGGATGGACGGGAGAAGGATGGGGTGGAGCACGTTGAGCGTGATTGGCGGATGGGTATCCGGGCTGGAGCGGAGCGGGGGCAGGATGGGGCGTTTGGGTTGGATGATTTGGCGGAGCTGAGTGGGGAAGTGGCGGCGAACGAAACGGGCTGGGATACGCGCCTTGGAACGTTCACTGGAGCGCGCACTGGGGGGAGGGAGGCGGAGACTCTGGAGCGCTTGGCGAAAGGGGTCGATGCGGGTTTGGCGGGTGGGCAACGGATGGGATACGCTGCGGGCGGAGCGTGGGATGAGCAAGGCGACTCTGAGGAGAACGCGGACGACATCGTTTGGACGGATCCGGGAACGACGACGATTGAAGTGGGTGGAGCGGTGAAGGAGGATCGGGAGTTTCTCTATCAAACGGAGTATGAACCGCCGGAGGTGGCGAAGGGGGTGTTGCCGGAGCGGGGTGGTCGGGTGCCTGGGTTGGGGGCGGAGACGGCGGTCGGCAATATCGGGACGGCCGGGCTGCGGTCGGGGGATGCGGCGGTGACGCGGAACAGCATTGATGCGATTTTGAATAATCCGGATAGGAATGCGGAGGACTGGATCGAGACGCCGGATGAGGGGGCGCCGTTTGCCTCGAGGGGGGGCGTTGGAACCAAGTCGGACGATGCCACGTGGTTTAATGTGGGTGGAGTCGTTGACGTCGAGGGAAATGTGAAAACGCAGGACCGGGTCATCAGGCGGGAGTTGCCGGTGCGGCCAGGGGATCACTTTGGGACGGTGGAGAGCGAGAAGGATTGGAAGCAGAGTCAACCCGCTGAGGCGGGACTGGCGATCGAACATCAGCGCAAACCAGCCACGCCGAGTTCCTCAATGGCGAAGGTGATCGCATCGACCACTCCCTTCCCGACTGCGGTCCCGGTGCCGGAGGTGGATGTGCCAGATCCTGCTGTAGACTTCGGGTCTGGTGATGATTTTGGAGATGGTTGGGGTTCGGGCGGCGGTGGTGGTGCGGGTGGGCTGCTAGCGGAGTCGAGAGGGGTGTTGACGAATGTGCGGCAGGGCGGGTTGCAGCGGGATTTGCCCGCCTATTTGAACAACCGTCTGAAGAGCATCGTGATTCCGGAGATTGATTTTGAGAACACGACGGTGGAGGAAGCGGTGGATTTTTTGCGGCAGCGGTCGCGGGAATTGGACACGACGGAGTTGGACCCGGAGCGGAAGGGGTTGAATTTTGTGATTCGAAAGGCGCGGGTCGGGGGTGGAGCGGCGGATGATGCGTTGGATGCGGATGTTGGTTTGGGCGCGGGCAACACGGGATCGGCAGCGATCAGGAGTCTCAAGCTGGAGAATGTGACGGTGGAGGAGGCCTTGCAGGCGATTGCGGATCAGGCGGGGTTGAAAGTAGAAGTGGGGGACTATGCGGTGGCGCTCTCGCCTGCCTCGGCGGGCGAGGGAGACGAAGGGGAAGTCAGTCTTCAAACGCAGTTGGCGCAGGTGGAGGGTGACTTGGTGCAGTTGCGGCGGAGCGGGAGTCGGAGGGATAACGCGGTGGATCGGGCGCTGGAGTCGCATGACTATGTGGAGGCGAAGCGTGAGTATGAGAATGCGCAGGGGATGATGCAGGCGATGAAGTTGCAGCACTCCAGCAAGCGAATCGGGTTGAGGATTCCGAAGAGTCCGGTGGTGGTGCATGAGAACGGGAAAGTGGATAAGAAGTCGGGGGGATTCCTCGGGTTGGGAGCGCCAACCTACGAAGGGCGGACGATTCTGCAGGTCCTTCCAACGACGCCGGATCTCGATGCCTTTGGAGGTCAGTTGGGGGCACCCCATGCAGGGCAGCAGATGACGCGGCAGTTTTTTGCCACGGAGTTCGCGGTGATCGAGGCGGAACAGACTCTTAAGCAGGCGGTAGAAGAGTTGGACTTGGAGAAGAAGTGGAAGACGGATGAAGAAGGAGCGATTCGGCGGTTGAAAGAGTTGGTTTCCACGGAGCAAGTGAAGGGGACGGATCTCATTGAGATCAAGGTGGCCTCGAAGGACAAGGCGGAGGCCAAGGCGATTTCGGAGAAGGTGGCGGAGGCCTATGCGGCTCGTCGATCTGCGTTGGAGAAGGACCGGGCGATGGCTGCGATTGAGAGTTTGGACGAAGAATTGCGAGAGCAGGAGGATTTGGTGGAGGAGAAGCGGAAGGTGTTGGATACGATCGTGCAGGCGATTGGGATTCCGTATGTGGAGGGGGTGAGGGGATCCGAGGAAGGACGGAGTGAGGAGGTGTTGTATGCGCTTTCGGAGCGGCAGTTGTATGAGCAGGCGGCGGAGCGGGATGGGTTGGAGAATCAGATCAAGACGCTGACGAAGTTGGAGGATGAGGAGCTGATGAAGTATGCGGCGGGGCTCAACTTGCCGCAGAACGGGGTGACGGAACTTTATGGGCAGTATCAGGAGTCGAAGCGGGAGTTGGCCGCGTTGCAGGCGTCCGGATTGGGTGAAGAGCATCCGGAGGTGGCGGTGCGGAGGTTGAACAATGAGCAGTTGAAGCAGGATTTGGACAAGTCGGTGGCTTCGCTGCGGGAAATTTTGAAGACGCAGATGGAGATGGTGGATGGGCGGATGGAGCGGATGAGGGACACAAGGAATCAACGTAGTGATAATTCAGTTGATCTTGCGCTTGTTGAGGCGAAGAAGGAGCAGTTGCTGGCAAAGATCGCGGCTGAGGAAGCGAAGAAGAAGGCGGCGAAACCCTCGGTGGATCTGACGGGTTTGGTGGAACGACTTTATGAGGGGGGCAGTGCGGAGGAGGTGGTGGACTCGGCGGCAGTGACCGCGGCCAATCAGCGACTGCGGAACATCATCCTGCCGGCGGTGGACTTCGACTCTACCACGGTGGAGGAGGCGATTGAATTCTTGGAACAACGCTCCCGGGAGTTGGACGTGAGTGGGGTGGACGGCGGTCAGCGGGGAGTGTCTTTTGAGATTCGTAGAGCCCGGGTGGAAGGTGGGGCCGTGGATGACGTGCTGGATGGCGATGTGGGGCTGGGGCTCAGCAATCCTGGTTCTGCCACGATCAAGGAGCTGAAACTAAGGAATGTGCCGATGGCGACGGTGCTGCAGTACATTTCCGACCAGGCTGGGATGCGTTACAAGATCGAGGCGGATGGGAAAGTGGTCCTTCTGCCTGCTTCAGGTGCGGAGGGGGAGGATCAACAAAGCCGAGCTTGGCGGGTGCATCCGGACATTATCAAGACCCTGCAAGAGGGGGATCAATTGACTGCTGCGGATGATCCCTTCGCGGTTGATGAGCCTGATCGTGATTACGGTCCGCGTAGTTTGGTAGATGCCCTGAAGGACCGTGGGTTGACTTTTCCGGAGGGAGCCTCAGTGACCTATTTGCCTGAGTCGCAGACTTTGGTGGTGAAAAATTCCCCGACCAATCTTGATTTGGTGAATGTCTTGGTGGAGTCAGTTGGAGAGGAGATTGCCCTAGAGCGCCTGGCGCAGAAGCAGGGGGAGAAGGAGGCGAAGGCGGAGCCGTTTTCGACCTTTTCGCTGCATGTGAGTGATGTGAGTTTCAAGTTGGCGCAGGCGGCCTTGGCGAAGGGGGAGTGGCCGGAGGCGGAGCGGGTGCGGGTGGAGGAGTTTGTGAATGCGTTTGATTATGGGGATCCGACGCCGGTGCAGGAGGAGAAGGTGGGGTGCCGGATGGAGCAGGCCGCGCATCCGTTCATGCAGCAGCGGAACGTGCTGCGGATTGCGATGCGCACGGCGGCGGTGGGTCGGGCGGAGGGGGTGCCGTTGCGCTTGACGATTTTGTTGGATAACTCGGGGTCGATGGACCGGGCGGATCGGGCGCAGTCGGTGAAGAATGCCTTTGCGTTGTTGGCGGGGCAGTTGAATCCGCAGGACGAGGTGACCCTGATCGGGTTTGCGCGGACGCCGCGTTTGTTGCGGGACGGGGTGAGTGGGGACAAGGCGCAGGAGTTGTTACGGGTGCTGGAGGAGACGCCGAGCGAGGGAGGGACGAATTTGGAGGAGGCGTTGTTGCTGGGGATGGAGAAGGCGGTGGAGCATCGACTGGAGGGGGCGCAGAACCGGATCATTTTACTGACGGACGGGGCGGCGAATCTGGGTGATGCGGAGCCGGAGCGCTTGGCGGGGTTGGTGGAGCGGATGCGGGAGCGGGGGATCGCCTTTGATGCCTGTGGGGTGGGAGCGGATGGATTGAATGACGACATCCTGGAAGCGCTGACGCGGAAGGGGGACGGGCGGTATTACTTGTTGGATCGGCCGGAGGATGCGGATGCGGGGTTTGCGAAGCAGATCGCGGGGGCGCTGCGGCCGGCCGCGAAGAATGTGAAGGTGCAGGTGGAGTTCAATCCGAAGCGGGTGGGGCACTATGCGTTGTATGGCTTTGAGAAGCACGAATTGAAGAAGGAGGATTTCCGCAACGACAGTGTGGATGCGGCGGAGTTGGCGGCGGAGGAGGCGGGAGTGGCGATGTATCACTATGAGGTGTTGCCGAACGGGGAGGGGGATGTAGGGACGGTCTCGGTGCGGTTCCAGGACATGGCCACGGGGGAGATGGTGGAGAAGTTGTGGCCGATTCCGTATGTGGTGAATCCCGCGCCGTTGGAGGAAGCGGAGCCATCGATGAAGTTGGCGGCGACGGCGGCGTTGTTGGGCGAGGCGTTGAAGGGGAGCGCGGTGGGGGATTTGGTGGAGATGGGGACGCTGGATCGGGTGAGCCGGTCTTTACAAACAGTTTACCCACATAATGAGCGGGTCGGTCAGCTTATTGAAATGATTGGGAAGGTCAGAGCGATGGGAGGGGGACGATGAGTGCGTGGCGGGAAGGTGGATGGGGTGGCTTGCACGATGTGGCCCTTCGCAGCCCCTCCGGGGTTGGGGGGGCTGTCGCGGGTGAATCCCGGGGTAGGCCTCCGTTCCTCCGGCCTGCCCCGGGCTACCGTATGGAACCCCTCCGGGGTGGAGAGTGCGGATTTCGGAGTGCTAATTTCGGAATGGGGAATGCGGAAGGCGGAGTGCGGAAGTGGACGGAATGAGAAGAGAAGATTTAACCCAAACAATTAATTACATGAAAACGAACGACAAGAGTGGAGCAGGATTTGACCTGGGCGGGACGGCGGCGGAGATGCTTCAAGAGCGGCAGGGATGCCGCTCCTCCGTTGGATTTGTCCTGGGCAGACTGATGGCGACGTCGCTTCTGATGGGGATTTTCGCGTGGGGAGGGTTCCTGTGTGGACAAGAGCCTGAAGTGCCGGAGGAGGCGGTGCAGGAGCCGGTGCAGGAGCCGGTGCAGGAGCCGGTGGTGGTCGCGGAGGAAGCTTCGGTGACCACGACGATTGGTGCTGATGGGGGGCGTTTGGTGGTGGAGGCGACCGGTTTGGTGCAGAAAGTGCCGTCGTTTTACACGGGGAGTGCGGAGAGTTTGGTGCGGATCGGGGAGAAGCAGATCGACTACCGGTTTCGGGTGAGGCTGCGGGTGTTGCAGGGGGAGGCGAAGGTGTTGAGTCTTGGGTTGGTGGGGCCGGGGGAGATCGTGGGGGTGACCGGGCCGATGACCAGTTGGGCGGTGCGGCAGGAGGGGGATCAGCGGTATTTGGAGATCCGGCCGAGCGAGGAATTGGAGGAGTATCAGTTTGAGGTGACCGGGCGGCAGCAGGAGTTGAAATTGCCGGTGGAGATGGGATTGCTGCGGCTGAGTGGGGGGAAGGCGGTGGGATTTTCGGATCACATCCGGGTGAGTTCCGATCCGCGGGTGTCGGCGCGGGTGAGTCGGGCAGTGGGGTATGCGCCGGTGGAGGATCAGAAGCCGGGGGTGCACGAGTTTGTGTTGGTGCGGGATTCGGGGATGCTGGATGTGGTGGTGGAGCGCGGGGACGGGTTGACGGCCCGGGCCGAGTTGACGGGGGTGCGCCTGGAGGGCGTGGTGAATGGCAAGGATGGCTTCGCGAGCTTTGTGCTGACGGGAGTGGCGGAGGTGCGGGAGGATGATTCGAGCATCACGCTGCTGCATGGGCAGGCGGCGGTGGAGGAATTTCCGCAGGACCCGGGCTATCGGCTGGTGCTGCATGACAATCAGAACGGGGAGACCTCCTATCGTCTGGAGTTTGAGAAGGCGGGGAGCTATCCGGTGCGGGTGGAGTTTGTGGCGCGGGTGGTGGACAGTGCGGAGTGGAGTGGCTTTGACTTTGGGGTGCCAGGCGGGGCGGTGGTGCCGTTGTCGTTGACGGGGATTCCGGCCGATTCGGAGTTTCATGAGCGGGCCACGGTGGTGCCGTCGGCAGAGGGTAAGGCGTGGCGCGGGTTTTTGCCGATCAGTGGATCAGCCTCGGTGGCGTGGAAGCCGAAGCGCAAGGCGGGGGACGGGAAGCTGTTCTTCACGACCGAGGCGCGGGTGAATCTGGGGGTGGGGGCGGGACTGCTGCGGCAGGAGACGGAGATCGCTTACAAAATTTTGCAGGGCAAGCTGGAGGAGCTCAACCTCGCGTTGACCGGGCCGGGCGAGGTGCTGGCGGTGGAGGGAGCGGGGATTCTGGGTTGGGAAGTGCGGGAAGCGGATGGCGGGCGGACCCTGCAGGTGCGCTTGAGCCAACCGATCGAGGGTGCCAGCACGCTGCGGATTCGCAGTCAGCTGGCGCTGGGAGCCTTTCCGGTGCGGGCTGCGCCGTTGCGGGTGGATCCGGAGGGGGCGATCCGGCACTCGGGCTACATCCGGGTGTACAACATCGGGGCGACGCGGTTGGAGGTGGCGGGATTGAGCGGGTTGACGCAGTTGGCGCCGGAGCAATTTCCGGTGGAGAACATGCCCGGCGGGGATCGGCAGGTATTCGTGTATCGCTTTCCGGCGGTGAATCATTCCTATGAGGTGGTGGCGAGCCGGGTGGAGCCGGAGGTGCAGATATCGGAAGTGGTGGTCTATGAGTTGTCGGAGACCGACCGGATCATCCGGGCGGAGGTGGAGATGGACATTCGCGAGGCGGCCTTGCGTTCGGGGGACATGCTGATTCCGGAAGACTACACGGTCGTCTCGGTGGTGGGGGCGGAGGTGGCCGACTACGTGCCGGCCACGGAGGTGGCGAATGGGATGCGCAATCTGAAAGTCTTCTTTTCGAAGGAAGTGATCGGACGGCAGTTGGTGTCCGTGCAGTTGGAGAAGAACATTTCGGCGGCGGCGGGGGAGTGGGTGCTGCCGCGTTTGGAGTATCCGGGTGCGAAGTCGGTGCGGGGGGACATCGGGGTGGCCTCGGTGCCGGGCTATCGGATCGTGGTGGGGAAGGTGGACAAGCTCTCCGAGAAGCCGGTCTCGTATTTCCCGATCAAAGTGCCGCGTTTGCAGCAGGCCTTCCGGATCCGGGAGCGGGAGTGGAGTGGCGCGGTGCTGATCGAGCGGCTGGAGCAGAGTGTGCAGGCGGATTTGTTTCACCTCTATTCGCTGAAGGACCAGACTGCGTATGCCAGTGTGGTGCTGAACTATTTCATCACCGGAGCGCCGGTGAACGAGTGGCGGGTGGACGTGCCGGAGGAGGCCGGGAATGTTTCGGTGGAGGGTCAGGACGTGCGGACCTGGCGGCGGGAGGAGAATCAGCTCGTGGTGACATTGCATCAGCCGGTGATCGGGGCTTACACGCTGTTGGTGACCTATGAGGAAGCGGTGGGCGCGCGGGGTGGGGAAATTTTTCCGGGGCGGGTGGCGGCGGTGGGGGTGCGCGGGGAGCGGGGGTTCATCCAGGTGGTGAGTCCGGTGCAGGTGAACACGGAGATCGTGCGGACCTCGCCGGAGTTGTTGCGGCTTGATGCGCTGGAATTGCCGGCGGAATTTCGCTTGTTGAGTGCGGCGCCGTCGAAGGCGACTTATCAGTACACCTCGCGGCCGTTCGAGTTGGTGATTGGGGTGCAGTGGTTTGATCCGGGTGATACCGTGACGCAGGTGGTTGGATTCGCGGAAGCGGGGAGCCGGGTTTCGCGGGACGGGGAAGTGGTGACGGACGTGAGTTATTCCGTGAAGACGCGGGGGCGCGGGGTGCTTCGGGCGACCCTGCCGGAGAGGGCGCGGTTGTGGGCGGTGACCGTGAACGGGGAATCGGTGAATGCGCGGGAGGATGGGAAGGACACCGTCATTCCGCTGCCCGCGGGAGTGGATGCCAATGCGCCGGTGGAAGTGAAGCTGCGTCTTGGCACGCCGGCCGGGGATGGGGCGGTGAAAGTGAGTTTGCCGGCCATTCATGCGCCGGTGATGAAGGCGGAGTGGTCGATCCGCGGGGAGGCCGGACGTGTGCTGGTGCCGCGGGGCGGTGATTTGTCGCTGGATGTGCCGGTCCTGAGTGAGACTGGTTTGGAATGGATCGCGGGGCGGGCGCTGGTGTGGACGGCGATCGTGGCGGTGTTTCTGGCGGCGGGAGTGTGCTTCATCAGCGGCAAGGAAGGTGGGACGATTCGGGGGATTTGCGGCCTTCTTTGCCTGGTGGTGGCGATGGCGATTGCGGGAAAGTTGGCGTTGAAGGCGGGCACGGAAGTGCGGGGGAATCTGGAGACGCTGGAATACACGCTGAGTGCGGTGACGCCGCAGCAATCGGCGACCGTGTTGCTGGACAACGAGACGGAGTTTGCGGCGGCCATCAACACGACCGGGCTGTTGATGATCGGGTTGGGGTTCTGCTTGTTCGTTTGGTCGTTCCTTGCGCTGGATCACCGGATCTGGTTCCGCCTGTGTGGGGCGGTGATGTTGATGGTGGGCATTCTCATTCAGCGGGGTGGAGCACAGCTGTTTTATGCCGTGGTGATCGCCTTGATCGTGTTGTTGTTGCTGGTGGGCATCTATCGGATCAGCTGTGAGATGCAGCGGGCCGCGGCGAGGCGTCGGGCTGCGCAGGCCAAGGAGCAGGAGGAGGCCGCGACCAAGGCTCCGACGAAGGGGAAGAAGAAGGAGGACGGACCGTTGCCGGGAGGGGCGACGGCTTCGCTGCTGTTGTTTGTGGGCTTGCTGATGAGTCTGGGAGGGCAGGGGGTGTCGCATGCCGACAAAGCGGAGCCCGCGCCGATCATTTTGCCGGCGGGATTTGCCGGGGCGGATGCGGTGAAGCAGAGCTGGAGCATTTCTGAAGGGCGGTTGAAGGCGGAGGGGACGCTGACTGTTTCCGGGGAAGCCGGGGCGCGGTTTTTGTTGCTGCGAGGGAGGGGAGTGATGACCGCCTTCGAGGGGGCGGGGCTGCATGTGGGGAAGGAGAACGTGTCGGGGTTCGGGGCGTGCTATGTGGTGACCATTCGCGGGGAGATGGAGGGCGCGCCGCAGACGGCGGCGTGGCGGCAGTATGAGGCCACCTTTGCCTATGAAATGCCCGTGGCGAATTTGCAGAACGGGGTGACCGTGCCGACCGGGCCGGGGTCCGTGCAGCAGGTGGAGGTGCGCTATGACAAGGCCGGGTGGGAATTTGATTCCACGGCGGCGATGAAGGTGAGTGCGCTGGAAGGATTGGGCGAAGGGGAGAGTGGTGCGCGATTGTTGCTCTCGGCGCGGGCGGAGACCGTCATCACGATGCGTCCGAAGCGGCGGGATGTGACGGCGGAGGAGCCGAAGTACTTTGTGGAAGCCTCGAATTTGTTCCTGCCCAGTCCCGGGGTGGTGGACAGTCGGCACCTGTTGCAGGTGCGGCCGTCGCAGGGGGAGGTGGACCGTTTGACGGTGAACATACCGAAGGGCTTCACGGTGAGCAATGTGGAGGGTCGTCCGGTGGGGACCTGGCAGTTTGATGCGGATGGGGGAGTGCTGCACGTGGTGCTGGAGCCGGCGCAGTCGGGGGCATTTTCGCTGTTGGTGGAGACGCAGGGGAGTTTGGATCCGCTGCCTGCGGAGGTGACTCTCTCCCCGGTTTCGGTGCCGGGGGCGGCGAATGAAGTGGGGTTGTTTGCGGTGGCCTTTGGGTCGGAAGCGCAGCCGGAAGACTCCGAGCCGACCGATTTGTCGCCGGTGAACTTGGCGGACTTTGACGAGACGTTGATCCCGGAGCATTTGGGCGGGAAGGTGGTGCTGCATCGGGTGTATCGCTACGGGCAGTCGGGCGGGAGTTTGGCGCTACGGGTGGCCCCGGTGGCGCCGGAAGTGCGGGTGACGACGCAGGAGGTGCTCTCGATCGGTGATGAGCGGCTGGTGTTGGGGGTGAACTTCACGGCGGACATCACGCGGGCGGGCGTGTTCCAATTGAGCTTTCCGGTGCCGGCGGGGATGGAGGTCGAGTCGTTGAGCGGGCCGGCGTTGAATCATTGGAGTGAGTTGACCGAGGAGGGGGTGCGCTACGTGATTCTGCACCTGAACGGGAAGACGCTCGGGGCGCAGGAGTTTGCGTTGTCCCTGGCGGGAGTGTCGCCGAGCGAGGCACCGGAGGGCTGGACGTTGCCGCGCTTTGGAGTGCGGGAAGCGAAGCGGCAGACCGGGCAGTTGGTGGTGAAGCCGACGCCGGGGATTCGGTTGCGAACCTTGACGCGGAAGAATGTTTCGGAGGTTGATCCGCGCTCGGTGGGTGGACAAGGAGAGGGTGCGCTGGCCTTCCGGGTGTTGCAGAAGGATTGGGAGCTCAGTCTGGGGATCGAGAAGCTGGATCCCTGGGTGACCGGGCAGATCCTGCATGAACTGACGTTGCGCGAGGGGCAGACACGGTCGAGCATCTTGGCGAAGCTGAAGGTGGAGAACGCCTCGATTCGTTCGCTGCAGGTGCGTTTGCCGGGGCTGAGCGAGGAAGAAGCGAAGACCGTGCGGGCCAGTGGCACCTCGGTGGGTGATGTGCAGCAAGTGGAGGGCGAGGACGGGGTTTGGCTGATCCAGTTCAAGCGCCGGATGTTGGGGGATATTGATTTGCGCCTGGAGTTTGAGCGGACCGGAGAGCGGGCCGAGGAGAGCGAGAAGCTGGCGGTGTTGGACTTTCCGGAGTTGCGGCAGGCCTCCTACTACGTGGCGGTGCGGGCCGGGGCGCGGATGGAGTTGAGCACGGAAGTGATGCCGAAGGGCTGGCAGCGGGTGGACTGGAATGCGGTGCCGCAGGTGCTGCGGGAGAGCGGGGACCGGAGCATTCCGGCGTTGAGTCTGCGGGCCGTGGTGCCGGAGAATGCGCTGGAGATCGGGCTGCGTCGCCATTCCGTGGCGGAGTCGCTGAAGCTGCGCGTGGTGGGTGGAGAATTCATCACGCTGGTCTCGCCGGTTGGTCAGTTTTTGACCTCGGTGGATCTGGATGTGCTGGTGGTTCAGCGGAGCACGCTGGAGGTGACGCTTCCGAAGGGCGGGGACCTCTATAATGTGTTTGTGAACGGGGAGAGTGTCAGTGTGGTGCGGGAGGGGGAGGTGTATCAGTTCTATATTCTGCCGGGGGCGGATGACAAATCGGCGCAGGTGCGTTTTGTGTATTCGTTGCCGGGGCAGGACCTGCGGCGGTTGAAGCTGGACAGTCCGAAGCTGAACGTGCCGTTGGAAAACATCCGCTGGCGGGTGGTGGTACCGTCGGATTTCCACTATGTGAGCTCGGATGGGGATCTGGATTTGACGGATGAAGCCTTCGGGGAGGCCTTTGATCGGCAATACTATCTGGCTGCGACGCAGATCGAGCGGCAGGAGCAGGTGCAGCAGGCGGAGCAGTTGCTGGAGCAGGCCAACGATTGGTTGCAGGCCGGTGAGCAGACCAAGGCGCGGCTGGCGTTGAACAGCGTGGCGAACAATTACAGCCTCGATGCGGCCTCGAATGAGGACACGCGGGTGCAGTTGCGGGAGTTGCAGACGCAGCAGGCCATCGTGGGACTGAACACGCGGCGGCAGCGGCTGTATCTGGACAACAAGGTCGATGACCAGGGCTTTGAGCGGAACGCGCAGTTGGAGGTGGCGGCGGCGCGGAATGGGATCATCAATGACGGGGAAGTGCGGTTCCGGCCGCAGGACTTCGGGGCGTTTCTGGAAGGGAACACGAAGGAGGACAATGCGGTGCTGGCGAAGATCGCGACGCGCTTGGTGACGCATCAGCGGTCGAGTGAGCCGGCACCCCAGGCGATCAGCGTGATCGTGCCGGAGGAGGGGCGGGTGCTGACCTTCTCGCGCAGTGTGCAGGTGAACGAGAACGAGCCGTTGGAGCTGGATCTGAAGCTGAAGGAGGAAAGCGTGAAGAGTTCGAGTCGCGAGGCGCTGGTGCTGCTGGTGCTGTTTGCGATGGTGGGGTTGTTTTATCTGGGGTTCTGGAAGAAGGCGCAGGGGTAGTGGTGAGTTCGAAGGAACTGCCCGGAAATTTCCAACTCCCAATTTCCAAATAAATTTAAGAACCAAATCCAAACCCTGACGCTTAGAAGTTCCAGAGTTTGCCCTGCTGGATGTCGGCCATGGCCTTGGGGCTGTTCATGTAGGAGCTGGGGGGATTGGGAAGGGCGCTGTCGTCGAGGACGGGGAGGGATTTGCCGATGGTGGCGTCCCAAGGCTGGCTGGTGGAGATGTTGATGGGGGTGCCGACGCGAACGAGTTCGTACACTTTTTTGGCGGACTTGAGGGGCATGCGGATACAGCCGTGGGTGCTGGGGTAGGGTTTCACGAAGCCCCAGTGCATGCCGTAGGAGGCGCTGTAGAATTCGATCCAGTAGGGCATGGGGTAGCCGGCGCCGGGGCTGCTTTGGCGGCGGCGGGTGGCGATCTTGTTGCGGACGCTGAAGTTGCCCTTGGGGGTGGGGGTGGCGGTGGTGCCGACGGAGATGGGGGTGGCGAGGAGGACTTCGTTGCCCTCGACGACGTAGAGGCGCTGGGCGCTGGTGCTGAGCTTGAGCTGGACCCGGGCCGGGTTGGTGGGCTGCTTGACGGGTGGGTCGAAGGAGAAGGCGGTGTTGTTGCCGCCGGTTCTCCCGGTGGTGCAGGCACCGAAGCTGAGGCAGAGGAGGGCGAGGGAGAGGGAGGCGAGGAGGCGTTGGAGACGGGCGTTCATGGATGGATCGGTGTTTGGATTGGAATGGGATGAATTGAAGGGGAGCGGCGGGTGAGGTCAAGGCTGCGGAGCGTAGAGGGCGATAAAGATTTGGCGGCGGGGGCGCCGGGAGCTGGGGGAAGGGAGGTTCCCAATCGACTTTTGGCGGATCGCCGGGTAGCGATGGGGTTGTCAAGATGTCCCTGCCCACGCGATCCTACTGGTGTTTTTTGAGCTATCGTCACGCCGACAACAAGGAGGCGGGGCAGCAGTGGGCGAGTTGGCTGCATCACGGCCATCGAGACCTATGAGGTGCCGGAGGATCTGGTGGGGACGGTCAATGGGCGGGGGGATGAGATTCCGGAGCGGATCTTTCCGGTGTTTCGAGACGAGGAGGAGCTGCCGGCGGATGCGGATCTGTCCTCGCCGATCGGGCGGGCCCTGGACGCTTCGAAGACGCTGGTGGTGTTGTGTTCGCCCCGGGCGGTGCAGAGCAGGTATGTGGCGGAGGAGATTTTGTTGTTCAAGCAGGGGGGGAAGAGTGACCGGATCATGGCGGCTTTGCTGGACGGGGAGCCGAATGCGAGCCGGGATGAGACGAAGAGTGCGGAGGAATGTTTCCCGAAGCCGTTGATGCATCCGGTGGGGGAGGGCGGGCAATTGTTGGAGGAGGAATGGACGGAGCCGATCGCGGCGGACTTTCGTTTGTCGGACGGGAGCGAGGGATGGACCAGTCCGGCGGCCTATCGGGAGTCGTTGAATCGGGCGGGGAAGATGGAGCGCGGTCAGGTGGATCACGCTTGTTTCAGCTGGCGAACATGCAGTGGGCTTCGGGTGATGTGCTGGGGGCGAAGGAGAATTTTTTGGAGAGTGCGAAGGTGGCGGAGGAACTCGGGGTGAAGGAGGTCGGTGTTTCGGATCGGTGGCGGCATCTGGCGGGGCGGAGTCTGGGGTGGATGGGGGAGATGTTGAAGTTGGACACGGCGGACATCGACGGTTCGGAGAAGGCGGTGCGGGAGGCGATGGGGCACTATGAGGTGTTGCGGGAGAAGGAGCCCGAGAGTGCGGAGTGGAAGGAGGGGATCGCGATGAACAAGACGAGGTTGGCGGATGTGTATTTGACGCGAGGGGATTTCGACACGGCGGAGGAGTTGTATCGGGAGGCGGTGGCGATGCGGAGAGAGTTGATGGAGGCGGATCAGGACAATCCTGTGCGGGTGCAGCGGTTTGCAGTGGCGTTGAACCGGATCGGTGAACTGTTCCTGAGCCGGGAGCGATTTGATGATTCGTATGAGGCGTTTGTGCTCTGCCGGGCGGTGTCCGAGCATTTGCTGAAATTGGAACCGGACAACCGGCGTTGGCTGACGGATCTGGGTGGTGTTCTGTTTGCGTGGCGCGATTCCTGTCGGGCGAGGGAGGATTGGGAGCGATCGCTGACCTTGAACGAGGAGTTGATGGTGGTGCAGAAGAAGCTGCTGGAGGGTGATGGAGAGCGGATTGAGCCCTACTACAATTTGTCGATGAGCCAGCGGGCGCATGCGGAGGTGTTGGCGATGCTGTCGGAGCGGTGGTCCGAGGAGGTGGAGTGGCTGCGGAAGAGCGAGGAGACGCTGGTGGAGATGGAGGGCGATGAGAAGGTGTCGGAGTGGGTGAAGGAGGCGTTGGAGGGGCAGAAGGCGCTGTATGCGCAGGCGCGGGAGGGGGAGGAGTAGATCGTTGGCCGGGGGTGCGCCGGGGGGGGCGGTGTTGATTGGCCGGGAGTCCTGCGTGGGCCGTCGCTGACGCGACGGGGAGGGGAGTCGGGGCATTGGGGCGGGTTACAAACCCGCGCTCCATAATCAACGCCAGCGGTTGATTTGGGCGCGGACGTTGTCGATGGAGGGGGCGCCGAGGTTGGTGCGGGAGGCGAGGGCGCGGTCGAGGTTGAAGACGTCCTTGGCGTCGGGGCCGAAGTGTTCGGAGACGGTGGCGAGGTCGAGTTGGTCGAGGGGAGTGCCGGTCTGGTTGGCCTTGGCGACGGCGAGGCCGACGAGTTCGTGGGCCTCGCGGAAGGGGACGCCCTTGAGGACGAGGTAGTCGGCGAGGTCGGTGGCGAGGAGCATGGGATCGGAGGCGGCGGCGAGGCAGCGGTCTCGGTTGATCTCCAGTTCGCCGACCATCTCGGTGTTCACGGCGAGGGCGAGCTTGATGGTGTCGATGGAATCGAAGAGGGGTTCCTTGTCCTCCTGCAGGTCGCGGTTGTAGGTGAGGGGGAGGCCCTTGAGCGAGGTGAGCATGGAGACGAGGTTGCCGAAGAGGCGCCCGGATTTGCCGCGGGTGAGTTCGCAGACGTCGGGATTTTTTTTCTGTGGCATCAACGAAGAACCGGTGGTGTGGGCGTCGCTGAGGGTGGCAAAACCGAATTCGGTGGAGCACCAGAGGATGAGGTCCTCGCTGAAGCGGGAGAGGTGGGTGCCGCAGAGGGAGAGGGCGAAGAGGATTTCGGCGATGTAGTCGCGGTCGGCGATGGCGTCCATCGAGTTGGTGGAGGGGGCGTCGAAGCCGAGCTCCTTGGCGATGGCGGCGCGGTCGAGGTTGATGGTGGAGCCGGCGAGGGCACCGGAGCCGAGGGGGCAGACGTTGAGGCGATGGCGACAGCCGGCGAGGCGTTGGCGGTCGCGCTCGATCATTTCGACGTAGGCGAGGAAGTGGTGTCCGGCGGTGACCGGTTGGCCGCGCTGGAGGTGGGTGTAGCCGGGCATGACGGCGTCGGCGTAGAGTGCGGCGCGGTCGAGGAGGGCGGTTTGGAAGGCGGCGAGGAGGTCGGTGATGGCGTCGATCTCGGCGCGGCAGTAGAGGCGGGTGTCGGTGGCGACCTGGTCGTTGCGGGAGCGGGCGGTGTGGAGTTTGCCTCCGGCGGCTCCGATCTTTTTGGTGAGGGCCGACTCGATGTTCATGTGGATGTCCTCCAGTTCGATGGAGAACTCGAATTTGCCGGCGGCGATGTCCTGTTCGATTTCACGGAGGCCGGATTCGATTTGGGCGAACTCGTCGGTGGTGAGGAGACCGGCGTTGAGTTGGGCCCGGGCATGGGCGATGGAGCCGGCGATGTCGTGGGGGTACAAGCGCCAGTCGTAGGAGATGGACTCTCCGTATTGCTGGACGAGATCAGCGGTCTGTTTTTGGAATCGGCCTTTCCACATGGTGTTGGGGATTTAGGTGGTTGAGCGGGGGAATGCAAGGGTGGGGGTGGGGTGGCGTGACCGTCTCGGTCGCAGGCCTGATTGGTTGTGGGAGGGGGGGTGAAGGTGAAGCTGACGGCGGGCACGCGGTCACGCCACGGAGGGCGAGGCATGCGTCGCTTGGGAACGGGAGGGATTTGGCCTGCGACCGGGACGGTCACGCCACGGAGGGCGAGGCGTGCGTCGGTTGGGCGCGGGAGGGGTTTGGCCTGCGACCGGGACGGTCACGCCACGGAGGGCGAGGCATGCGTCGGTTGGGCGCGGGAGGGATTTGGCCTGCGACCGGGACGGTCACGCCACGGAGGGCGAGGCGTGCCGCGCTTGGGAACGGGAGGGATTTGGCCTGCGACCGGGACGGTCACGCCACGGAGGGCGAGGCGTGCGTCGGTTGGGCGCGGGAGGGGTTTGGCCTGCGACCGAGACGGTCACGCCACGGAGGGCGAGGCGTGCGTCGGTTGGGAACGGGAGGGATTTGGCCTGCGACCGGGACGGTCACGCCACGGAGGGCGAGGCATGCGTCGGTTGGGCGCGGGAGGGGTTTGGCCTGCGACCGGGACGGTCACGCCACGGAGGGCGAGGCGTGCGTCGGTTGGGCGCGGGAGGGATTTGGCCTGCGACCGGGACGGTCACGCCACGGAGGGCGAGGCGTGCGTCGCTTGGGAACGGGAGGGATTTGGCCTGCGACCGGGACGGTCACGCCACGGAGGGCGAGGCGTGCGTCGCTTGGGCGCGGGAGGGATTTGGCCTGCGACCGGGACGGTCACGCCACGGAGGGCGAGGCGTGCGTCGGTTGGGAACGGGAGGGATTTGGCCTGCGACCGGGACGGTCACGCCACGTGTGCTTAGAAGCCGTAGGCTTTGCGGCAGTTGGTGGTGGCGATGGAGGTTTGTTCGTCGGGGGTGAGGGGGGCGAGGAGGTCACGGACGGTGTCGGCCCAGGCCTGGTAGGAGTCGATGCGGAGGAGGCAGACGGGCCAGTCGGTGCCGAACATGAGTTTGTCGGGGCCGAAGATGCGGAGGGATTCCTCGAAGTAGGCGCGGATGGTGTGGGGGTCGATGTCGCCTTCGGGGAACTCGGTGACGAGGCCGGAAAATTTGACGCCGAGGATGTTGTCGCGCTTGGCGAGTTCCTGCATGTCGCGCTTCCAGCTGGAATCGATGCGGCCGTTTTTGGCTTCGGGCTTGGCGATGTGGTCGATGATGATGCCGAGTTTCGGTTGGCGATCGACGAGTTTCATGGCGACGGGGAGTTGGCGTTGGAAGAGGAGGAGGTCGTAGCGGAGGTCGAAGCCGGGGAGGAGGGCGAGGCCGCGGTGGAAGTCGTCGAAGAGGAAGTAGTCGTCGGGTTCCTCCTGAAGGACGTGGCGGACGGCACGGAATTTGGGATGAGCAGCAAGGCGGTCGAGGTCCTTGCGGACATCCTTGTCGATGAGAGGGACCCAGCCGACGACGGCCTTGATGACGGTGGATTCGTCGGCGAGGGAGAGGAGCCAGTCGGATTCCCTGATGATCTGGCGGGCCTGGACGACGACGGTGCCGTCGATGCCGGCCTCGGTGACGGCGGTGTGGAGATGGGGGAGGAGTTGGTCCTGGGCGAGGGGGGAGTGGGCGGGGATCCAGGGGTATTCCTTGGCGGAGTAGGACCAGAGGTGGTGGTGGGAGTCGAGCATGGGGGAGGGATGCGGAGCATCCAGTTATCAGTTATCAGTTATTGGGGGGCTTCGTTGGGCGAATTGTTGTGGGTTGATAAGCGGGAGAGGCGCTTACGATTTTTTGAAGAGCCGGGGTTGATAAGCGGGCGGGACGCCCACGCTCCCCTAGGAGAAGAGGGGGATCATGTGGCGGTTGAGGAGGTTGTTGGTGACTTTTTGGCCGACGACTTCGTGGTTGGCCTTGAGGGCGTCGAGGTAGGTATCGCCGAGTTGGGCGGCGATCTTGAAGCCGACGTGGAGGAGCTGGCGGAGGTGTTGGTTGTAGCCGGGGTTGGATTGGTCGTGGGTGAGGGCGGCGACGTATTGTGCGCTGGTCCAGCCGTTGACCTCCTCGGCGGAGGGGAGTTTGGAGTCATCGATGTCGATGACCGTGGCGTAGGGTTCGCAGAGGGCGGCTTTCTTCTCGAGGGCCTTGGCGTAGATTGTTTTGGCGAGGGCGAGGGCGTCGCCGCCGGCTTCGGCGAGGCCGATGACTTCTTCGAGCCAGTTGGTGCCGGCGGTCTTGATGTGAAGGCCGGCCCCGGTGCGGGCGAGGGCTTTCTTGATGGGGCCGTAGATGGAGAACTTGTCGGATCCGGAGTGGACGGAGAGCTTCAGGGCGGCGGGGAGGCCGTAGGCCTGGATGGCGTGGGCGATGACGGCGAGGTCATCGTTGAATTCCTTTTCAAACTGGGCGACGTCACCGACGTAATCGACGCCCTTGTTGAAGCGGCCGGTGAACTTGGGGGCGATGGTCTGGATGGGGACACCCTGGTCGGCGATGGCGGCGAGGATGATGAGCATTTCCGGCGGCGTCTGGGGATTGTCGGTTTCATCCATGGAAATTTCCGTGATGAAGTCGTCTTGTCCCTTGGCGGCGACGATGTGGTCGTAGATGGCCTTGGCTTTCTGGGTGGCCTTGAGGAACTGGTTGGCGGTTTGTTCGACGTCGGCCCTGGTGATTTCGAAGGGTTGGTCGATGCCGGCGATGGAGACCGTGCCGATCAGCTCGGGGTGTTTGGCGATGAAGGCGGCCACATCGGCGGGATCAGCGGCTTCGCCGATGTCGTCGGCGACGTCGAGGGTGAAGAAATTGCAGGGGGCGATGAAGCGATCGACCGTCTTGAGGTTGATGTGGTCGGCGTCGAGAAGGTATTCGCCGGTCCAGCCGAGGTCCTTGACGGCCTGGTCGGCGGCGTCGCGGGTTTGCCGGGGTTCGGAGCCGATGATGTCGTGTTCACGGTTCGACTTGTTCCAGGTGGGGACGATGTCGATGCCGAGTTCCTTGGCGGCGATGAAGGCTTTGAGTTGGGCGTGGGCACCGTGGGCGAAGCGATCGCCGACGCCGAAGGTGAATTTGGGGCAGGTTTTCATGGAAAACAGTTATCGGTTATTGGTTATCAGTTATTGGGGGGGAGAGGGGAGGGTGGGCGTCGCGCCCTCGTTCTTGGTCTTGATTAGTCGTTTACCTCGATGACGGCTTTGATGGCACCGGTGGCGGGGTCGGTGAATTTGGCGAACTCGGTGGGGACGTCCTTGATGTCGAGGCGGTGGGTGATCCAGTTGTTGAGGTTGATCTTTCCGGCTTTGATGATGTCGATGATCTCGGGGAAATCGGCGGGGAGGGCGTTTCGGCTGGCGAGGACAGAAAGCTCGCGACGGTGGAAGAAAGGAGCCTGCGGGAAGGTGATTTCCTGGGAGGTAATGCCGACATAGACGATCCGGCCACCGACGGCGGCGTACTCAAAGCACTGGACCATGGAGCCGGCGTGGCCGGTGGCATCGATGATGACATCGCAGAATCCGCCTTCCGTGATGTTCTCGATCTCGGCGAGGTGGGAGCCATCTGGTTTGGCTTGGATGGGGTGGGCGATGCCGAGTTTTTCCGCGCAGAAATCGAGGCGGTTCCGGGCAAAGTCGACGACGAGGACCTTGAGGTCCATGAGTTTCAGGAACTCGAGGCAAGCGAGGCCGATGGGTCCGGCACCGATGACCATGACCGTGTCGCCTGGCTGAGGATTGCCGCGCTTCACGGCATGGAAGCCGATGGCGAGGGTCTCGACGAGGGCGAGTTCATCGTAGGAGAGTTCGTTGCCGGGATGAAGTTTGTGTGCGGGGACGATCCAGTTCGATTTCCGGAGTCCGCCGGACTTGTGGACACCAATGACCTGCACGTTGGGGCAGGCGTTGGACTTCCCTTTCTGGGATGCGATGGTGGAAGGGTCGTTGACGTAGGGTTCGAGGGAGCACTTGTCACCTGGTTTGACGTTGGTGACGCCCTCGCCGACGGCGATGACCTCGAGGCCGAGTTCGTGGCCGGGGGTGCGGGGGTAGGCGAAGAAGGGGAATTTGCCGAGGTAGCAGGAGAGATCGGTGCCGCAGATGCCCATGCGGTGGGTGCGAACGAGGGCTTCACCGGGGCGGGGGGCACCGGCGTGGGGGATGTCGATGAGGTTGATCTCCTTGGGGTTGGTGAACTCGATGGCTTGCATGGGAGATTGGTTATTGGTTATTGGGGAATGGGGAATTGTTATTGGGGAGGAGGGCTTGCGACCGGGACGGTCACGCCACTGTGTGCGTCAGTTGTTTTCGGGGAGGCCTTCGGTGTGGCCGAGGTCTTTGACGGGTTCGAAGATGGTTTGGACCTGGGCGAGGAGGGATTGGTCGATGGGTTTGGCGAGCCACTCGGCCCACTTTTTGATGTTTTTCGGGTTGGCGGAGCCGGCCACGGTGGTGGTGATGCCCTGGTGGGCGCAGGCGAACTGGAGGGCGAGTTCGGCGATGTCGACGCCGTTGTCCGCGCAGAGTTTCGCGGCGGCGCGGGCGGCGGCTTTCACTTCCTCGGGTTCCTTGAGCCACTCGGGGAGAGGGGCGTTGGTGAGGAGACGGGCGGAGAAGGGACCGGCGTTGATGGCGCCGATGCCCTTGGCCTGCAGGCGGGGGAGGAGGTCGGTCTCGAAGCTGGTGTTCTGCAGGGTGTAGCGGTTGTAGCCGAGGACGCAGTCGATGTCGTCTTCGATGTGATCGAGGACGGTGTGGAAGGTTTTCAGCGGATAGCAGGAGAAGCCGATGGCGCGGACCTTGCCCTGTTCCTTGATCTTGATGAGGGCCTGGATGGTTTCCTCCCAGATCTGGGGGAGGGGGACGAACTCGACATCGTGGAGGAGGAGGACGTCGAGGTGGTCGGTTTTGAGGCGCTGAAGGGAGACGTGAACGGATTCCTCGACGCGTTTGGGGGAGAAATCGAAGTGTTTGTCGGAGTAGCGGCCGAGTTTGGAGCCGAGTAGGTAGGAATCGCGGGGGACGCCCTGCAGGCCGAGGCCGAGCATGATTTCGGACATGCCCCGTCCGTAGAAGGGGGAGGTGTCGATGAAGTTCATGCCGTGGTCCAGCGCGGTGCGGGTGGACTGCATGGCTTCCTCGAGGGTGATGGAGCGGAATTCCGCGCCGAGGGAGGATGCCCCGAAGGAGAGGATGGGGAGGTCGAGGCCGGAGTTGCCGAGGGGGCGGGTTTGCACAGCAATTATTGGTTATCGGTTATCAGTTATTGGGGAAGAGGAGAGAAGACTGAAGTCGGAGGGAAGTGCGGCTGTGCCGGAGGGATTTGGTCCTGACCGGGACGGATCATGCCACGGTTAGGAGAGGGCTTGTTTGATGGCTTTGATTTCCTGGGCGGCGCATTGGTCGGGGTCGGGGCGGGGGAAGATTTCGGCGCTGAGGTAGCCGGTGTAGCCGACTTGTTTGAGGGCGGCGATGATGGGGGCGGGGTCGGTGTGGCCGAAGCCCATGGCCAGGCGGTTGGAGTCGGCGAAGTGAACGTGGCCGATGTGATTGCCGGCGTCGATGATTGCGACGGCAAGATCGATTTCCTCGATGTTCATGTGGAAGAGGTCGGCGAGGAGGACGATGTTCTCGAGGTTGTGGGCTTCGAGGTAGCGGGCACCCTCGGCGAGGTGGTTGATGAGGTTGGTCTCGTAGCGGTTGAGGGGCTCGTAGATGAAGGGGACCTGATGGCGGGCGGCGCGTGCTCCGGCGATGGTGAGGGAGTCGGCGAGCCAGGCGAGGGCTTGGTCTTTGGAGAGCTCGCCGCCCCATTTGCCCTGCATGGAACCGAGGATGGCGGGGGCGTCGAGTTGGCCGCCGAAGTCGATCATCTTGGTGATGAACTCGATGGCTTCCTCGCGTTTCGAGGGGTCGGGATCGGTGAGGGAGAGTCCGTGTTTGACCATGCCTGCGCCGGTGCCGACGGCGGCGATGGCGAGGTTGTGTTCGGCTTGGAGGGATTTGATCTCGTCGATGGAGACGGCGTGGGGGCCGGGGAGGAAGAGTTCGACCGCGTCGTAGCCAAGGGCGGCGGCTTTGGCGAAGCCCTCGGGGAGGGGATCGTGGAAGACGAAGGGCCCGGCGGCGGCCTCGGTGACTTGGCAGAGGGTGATGGCGGATTTCATGGGAAAGTTGTCTGGCAGCCGGCGCGGCGGCCGAGGTTGTCGTACAACTTGGGGGGCGCTTGTCACCCGTTTTTTCCCTCTTTCTGGGGGAAAACGAGGAGCGGAGCGCTGGGGAAGGATCGATTGGCGGGAAGGGATGGACCATGCGCTCCACTGGGGCGAGCCCAGTGGGGGCGGGAGAGGGGGGGCGCTGATTTGGCCACAAAACGTCCCAAGAGGCGCAGAAGATTCTGTTTGCGGGTGGGTATCCAGATTTGGATTTGGGCAGGGGAAGAGGCTGTCGCCATTTAGACGGATTCGAGGATGACGTTGCCGTAGGCGGTGGGGTCGCCGGTGCGGATGAGGCCGATGGCCTGAGGGACGAGGCACTTGAATTCGACGTGGCGGAGGCGGTTCACCTCGAGGTCGGGAGAGAGCTTCTTGAACCCGTCGAAGGCGGTGGTGTATTTCTCGATGGTGTCCTTGGGATTGGTGGCGAGAAATTCCTCGGCCTGCCAGATGCGGCCGACCTTGAAGTTGGGGTGCAGGAGGTCGAGGAGGTCGGTGATGAGGGGGATGCCGCGGGTGAGGGAGAGGTCGATCGTTTCGATTTCGTCCCAGTAGGGGAAGGCCCAATCGGCGATGACGAGGGTGTTGGTGTGGCGGATGCGGGCGAGGAGCTCGAGGAGGTCGGGGTTGAGGATGCCGGTTTGGATCATGGGAAGGGGAAAATGCTGTCAGACGGGTGGGGCTTGGGAAGGAAAAAGTGGGGAGGTGGGGGGCTGGCTTCCTCGGGGTCTTTATCGTTACGAGCTGCGAGTCCGGGTTCAAACGGTGGTTTCAGGACAGGGGATCGATCGGGCAACGATGCTTTGTCTGGGAAGTGGTCGGGAAGTGGTCGTGATAAAGCGACGAAGGGCATGCGGCCACCGCACGCCAGATTGTTCGGAAAAAAAGCCGCCGGGCCCGGGGGGGCGCGGCGGCTTTGGGAGGAGCGTTTGGATTTACCTTAGACGCGCTTCACGTCGACCCACTGTTTGGTTTTGGCGGATTGGAGGACGGCGTCGCAGACGTATTGGGTGCTGAGGGCGTCCTTGAAGTCGGCGTAGCGTTTTTCGCTCTTGGGGTTGTCGAGGTGGGTGAGGAATTCGTGGACGGCGTTGACGAAGGAGTGTTCGTAGCCGAGGCAGAGGCCGGGGACCCAGAAGTTGCCGGCGTAGGGTTGGTCGCCGTCGGTGCAGTGGATGCTGGACCAGCCGCGGCGGTCGCTGGGGACGCCGTGGTCGAAGTAGTCGAGACGGTTGAGGTCGTGGAGGTCCCAGGCGAGGGATTTGTCGCGGCCGTTGATCTCGAAGGTGAAGAGGGCCTTGTGTCCCCGGGCGTAGCGGGTGGATTCGAAGATGGAGAGGGCGCCATTTTCGAAGCGGCAGAGGAAGGCGCAGGCGTCATCAATGGTGACTTCCTGTTTGGCGCCGGTATCCTGGTGGACGCGTTCCTTGATGAACGTTTCGGTCATCGCGGTGACCGAGACGATCTTGCCATTGATCCACTGGGCGAGGTCGATGCAGTGGGCGAGGAGGTCGCCGGTGACGCCGGAGCCGGCGGCTTTGGCATCGAGACGCCAGAGAGCGGCACCGCCCTGGGGGAGGTCTTCGGAGATGGTCCAGTCCTGGAGGAAGTTGGAGCGGTAGTGGAAGATCTGGCCGAGTTCGCCGGCCGCGACGATGTTTTTGGCGTGGGTGACGGCGGGGAGGAAGCGGTAGTTGTACCAGACGAGGTTTTGGACGCCGGAGGCTTCCACGGCGGCGACCATTTCCTCGCCTTCCTTGCCGTCGAGGGCGAGGGGTTTTTCGCAGAGGATCATCTTGCCGGCCTTGGCGCAGGCGAGGGCGATTTCGTGGTGGGAGTTGTTGGGGGTGCAGATATCGACGGCATCGACATCGTCGCGTTCGATGACCTTGCGCCAGTCGGTTTCCACGTCGTCGTAGCCCCAGGTATCGGCGAAGGCCCGGGCGTTTTCCTCGTTGCGGCCGCAGATGACCTTGAGGTTGATCTTGTGGTCGTGTTTGAAGAAGTGTTGGGCCTGGAGGTAGGCGTTGGTGTGGGCTTTGCCCATGAAGCCGTAACCGATGACTGCGAGATTGATTGTTTTTGACATGAATTCGTGACGTTAGGGGAAGAGTGGTAAGGCAGAGGGGGGAGGCCTGACCATGAAAAAAAGCGGGAGTCGGACGGGTCGGACTGGTCGGACAGGGAGGGCTCAGGCACCGGGGAGGATCCCCTGCTCGCGGAAAGCGGCCTCGATTTCCTTGATGCGGAGGGGCTTGGTGAAGTAGCCGTTCATGCCGACCTCGAGGCAGGCCTTACGGTCGGAATCCATGGCGTTGGCGGTGAGGGCGTAGATGGGGACATTCGTCACGGGGACACCGGCGTGGCCGAGGCGGATGCGGCGGGTGGCTTCGATGCCGTCCATGCCGGGCATGCGCATGTCCATGAGGATGGCGGAGTAGGTCTGGCTGCTGGTGAGGTAGCCGAGGACTTCGCGGCCGTTGTGGGCGAGGTGGGCCTGGAAGCCGAGTCGCTGGGTGACGAGCAGGGCGAGTTGGGCGTTGATGTGGTTGTCCTCGGCGATGAGGATGAACGGCTTTGATTCCGGGGAGGCGAGAGGGGGGGGAGGGAGGGTGGGCGCTTTGTTGGCGAAGGGATCGACGGCGGATTCGCTGGAGGCGGGGCGAAGGAGGGGGAGGATGGCGGCTTCGAGGTCGCCGTGCCGGAAGGGGGTGCGGAGAACGGCGCGGTAGCCGGAGGAAGCGGCGGATCCCTGATCGGGCGGCGAGGTGGCGGAGGTGAGGAGGAGGAGGGCGGATTTGCGATTGTTTTTCAACTTGCGGATCCTGTCGCCGAGTTCCTCGAGCGGGATGCGGCCACCGTGGTCGGCGACGATGATGAGGGGGAAGGTGTTCTTCTTGAGGAGGGTGAGTGCGGTCTGAGCGTCGCGTTCGACGTGGAGTTCGAGGCCGGTGGTGGCGATGCGTTTGCCGAGGAGGCGGCTACCGAGTTCGCTGCCTCCGATGAGCAGGGCCCGGTGTCCGGCGAGGGGGCGGGGCGGGGTCTCTCCATTGGAGGATGGGAGGAGGGGGATGCCGAACCAGAATTCGGCGCCCTGTCCCGGTTGGGAACGGGCTTCGATGTAGCCGCCCATGCGATCGACCAGCTTGCGGCAGATGGCGAGTCCGAGGCCGGTGCCTCCGAATTTTTGGGTGGTGGTGGCATCCTCCTGGACGAAGGGCATGAAGAGGTTTTCGGTTTTGGAGGGGTCGAAGCCGAGGCCGGTGTCGCGGACGGAGAAGGCCAGGAAGCGGTCGCCCTGCACCGCGCAACGCACGAGGATGTGGCCCTCGGCGGTGAATTTGAGGGCGTTGGAGACGAGGTTGGTGAGGATCTGGCGGATGCGGGTGATGTCGCCGCGGACGAGCGGGGGGACCCCGTCGAGGATTTCGTAATGCAGTTCGACGGAGGCGAGCTTGCTGCTGTTGGCATGCATCTCGAAGACATCCTCGATGCAGGCGACCGGGCTGAATTCGATTTCTTCGAGTTCGAAGCGGCCGCTTTCGATGCGGGAGAGGTGGAGGATGTCGTCGATGATGCGGAGGAGGATGTCTCCACTGCGGCCGACCATGTCCACGTATTGCTGTTGGATTGTGGAGAGTTCGCTTTCGGCCAGGAGGTGGGAGAATCCGATGATGCCATTGAGGGGGGTGCGGATCTCATGGCTCATGGTGGCGAGGAAGAGAAGTCGGGCTTCGTTGGCTTGTTCGGCCTGTTCGGTGGCGCGTTTGCTCTCCTCGAGGGCCTCGCATCGCCGGGTGATGTCGGTGATGGAAGCGTGGAAGAAAATGCGTCCGTCGCTGCGGAGCCGATTCCAGAAAATCTCGGCCGGGAAGGCCGTGCCGTCGGAGCGGATGATCCGAGTCTCGACGTAGGCTTGTCCGGAAAGCTGGGTTTGGAGGAAGGCCTGATTGACCTTTTCCGCGGTGGAGGGGTCAAGAAACTGAATGGCCTTGGAGCCCGGAAGAGAATCTGGTCGGTAGCCGACCATCGTGCCGGCCTGTTCGTTGGCCTCGAGGATGGTGCCGCTGTCATCGACGATGAGGATGCCGTGCGGGGAGGCGTGGAAGAAGGCCTCAAAACGTGCCGGACCTGCCTCCGCACGAACGGCGGCGGGAGAAACTTGGGGTGGTGGTGCTAGTAGTTCGCTCACGGGAGGGACGGGTGATGGGGGCCTCGATGTCAGCTTCCCCCGGGGTGGTTTCAGCGTCTCTTGGGGAGGAGAGGCCAAGCAATCAGCGGTTCTTTGATAAACTTTATAGCCTTACCGCGCGGAATTTTTATCATTCTAAATAAAATTTCCTGAAATGCCCATCATAATCGATTCCCCGGATGCCGCTAATCGCAGTCGCGAAATCGAGGCGGGGAGGCATACTGCGGGCCATGTCGCTCTTGGATGTCGGGCAATTGGCTGCGCTGTATGATCTCGCGGGGCCGCAAGTGGGGGATTTATTGGACGATTACGCCAGATCGACTAGTGAAGCTCTGTCCAAGCTGGCTGGCTTGGTGGCCGGGGAGGAAGCGGTGGAGTTGGTGCACGAGGTCCGTGGAGCCTCGGCGACCATGGGGATGGCGGCGCTTGAGGGCAAGCTGGGGGAATTGGAGGGTCGGCTGCGAGGAGGGCAGGCTCCGAACCCCGCTGATTTACAGCAGATGATGCTTCTTTTGGCCGAATCAATTGCGGCGGTGACCAGTCGGTTGGCGGATGGCGGGACGGGAGAAAGTCCCGGAGACTAAGGCCAATTCGTTCGTTCCTTGGGATCAGCCGAGGCTTCCATGCCGGGAGAGGGTAGCGGTGCCAGCGTCGGGTCAGATGGGACTCAGGAGGAGGCGTCGTCGGCCCTGACCAGGCAGGGGAAGCGCGGACAGCCCTGGAACCGCCTTGGATTGCCGAGGAGAGGGAGCGGCCTTGGGGAGATTGGGAAGAGCCTCGCGCGCCACGAGTGGATTCGGGGACCGCGGACTGGTCTCCACCGCCTTGGCGTCCTGGAGCGAGGCCGCGATGCGGAAGGGGTTGGCGTCCGAGGAGAGAGTTGGATGGAGGGAGTTGTTGCTGAACATGGCGCGGGTCGGATGACGCCGTGAATTAAAAGCTTTTAGCTAGCTAGCAAAAATTAACAATAAAGGAGTCTGTGATGAATGCGCGTGGCGCGGTCCTGGGGGCCATGTAAGTCATTGATAATCAACTTAATTTTGGTGTCGTAGGTGGGTGGGTTGGGGCATTTTCTTGAAAATCTCAGATAGTTAAGATATCCTAATGAATGTGACAATTTTTAGTAAAAGGAGTGTGGGAGTGGGAGTTGGCGAGGGGGATGGTCGAGTTGGCTGGAGTGGGGGATGCGGGGTTCTGGTCGGCGGTCTTGGCGTGGGCCGCCGTCCTGTTAGGGTCTGAGCATGAGATTACCTGCCCTCCTGTTGGCGTTGGGACTGCTGAGCGGCGAGGCTTGGGGGGTGCCAAATTTGCTCTTCCTGTTGGTGGATGATCTGGGGAATGGCGACCTGTCCTGTCAGGGGGCGGAGGATCTGCGGACACCGCACATCGATGCGCTCTTTGCGAAGGGGCTGCGTTTTGACCGGGGCTACGCGAACTGTCCGGTGTGTTCGCCGACGAGGGCGGCGTTTTTGTCGGGGCGGTATCAGGAGCTGGTGGGTGTGCCGGGGGTGATCCGGACGCATGGGGAGGACAGTTGGGGGTATTTGAATCCGGAGGTGGATTTGTTGCCGGTGCCGTTGAAGAAGGCGGGCTATGCGACGGCGCTGATCGGGAAGTGGCATCTCGGGCTGGAGCCGGAAAACCATCCGAACGCGCGGGGCTTCGATCACTTTCACGGCTTTCTCGGCGACATGATGGAAGACTACTACAAGCATCGTCGTCACGGGAACAACTACATGCGGAAAGATGCGGAGGTCATCACGCCGGAGGGGCATGCCACGGATGTGTTCACGGATTGGGCGGTGGAGTATTTGCGGGGGCGGGTTGGGAAGGAGGAGCCGTTCTTCCTCTATCTGGCCTACAACGCGCCGCACACGCCGATTCAGCCACCGGCGGACTGGTTGGCGAAGGTGGTGGAGCGGGAGGAGGGGATTGATCCGAATCGGGCGAAGCTGGTCGCGCTGATCGAGCATCTGGATGCGGGAGTGGGCCGGGTGATGGCGGCGCTGGAGGAGACGGGATTGGCGGGAGAGACGCTGGTGGTGTTCACCTCGGACAATGGGGGGCAGTTGGATGTGGGGGGGCGCAACGGGGCCTTGCGCGGGGGGAAGCAGGACATGTATGAGGGTGGTTTGCGGGTGCCGACCTGTGCGGTGTGGCCGGGGGTGATCGAGGGGGGGCGGCGGTCGGAGCAACGCACCTTGACGATGGATTGGTTTCCGACCTTCCTGCAGGCGGCGGGAGTGGAAGTGCCGGCGGGGATTGACGGGGTGGGGTTTCTGTCCCATTTGAAGGGCGGGGAGGCGGTCATTGCGGAGCGGGATGTCTTCTTCACGCGGCGGGAGGGGAATCAGCGTTACATGGGTGAGTCGACCTGGGCGATGCTGAGGGGGAATCGGAAATTGGTGAAGAACTCTCCGTTCGAGGGGTGGGAATACTATGATTTGAGTGCGGATCCGCTGGAGGAGCACGATGTGGCGGGGAAGCGAGGGAGGGAGTATGAGGAAATGGTCGCGGCGATGCGGCGGCAGATCCAACGGGGCGGGGCGGTGCGGTGGCAGAAGGGGGAGTGAGCCGAAGTGTTTCAGGGTCCGTCAGCTTGAGGACCTTACGGGATTCGTCGGTCGTTGGTTCCGATCGACTCTCTCCCCACGCCTTGCCAGCGCCCAAAATGACTCGCCGTTTTTCATTCCCGTCTCTTTCGACAGGCTGCTAGGGTTCGGGCAGCGGGAGAGGCGCGAGGTGCACCGATCCGGTAGTCCGATTGCCCATGAAGCCCAAAGCCCTCATTCTGGATCGTGACGGGACGCTCATTGAGCATGTGCCGTATCTGCATGAGCCGGCCGAGGTGCGTTTGTTGCCGGGGGTGGGGGAGGCGTTGAGGTTGGCGCGGGATACGGGGGCGGCGCTCTTTTTGCACACGAACCAATCGGGGGTGGGGCGGGGGATGTTCGGGTTGCCGGCGGCGGAGGCGTGCACTGAGCGGATGGTGGAGCTGTTGGGCTTGGGGCCGGAGCCGTTTCGGAGGGTTTGCATTGCGCCGGAGGCGCCGGGGGAGCGGTCAGTTTACCGGAAGCCTTCGCCGGAGTTCGCGGAGGAGGTGATGGCGGAATTCGGGTGGAGCAGTGAGGAGATCTGCCAGGTGGGGGATCGGGGGAGTGATCTGGCGACGGCGGCGGCGGCGGGGATCCGGGGGGTGGGGGTGGCGACGGGATTGGATGATTTGCGGCGGGAGTTGGGTGAGTTGGGGCTATCGGAGCGGTTTCCGGTGTTTGACGATCTGCTTTCCGCGATGCACCATTTGTTTCCGTCCCCATGAGTTCACCTGATCCTGCTTCGCGCATTTTGTCCCTGGAGGGGATGGTGGAGTATCGGGCGGCGGCGGCGCGGGAGGGGAAGACGGTTGTGCTGACGAACGGGTGCTTTGATTTGCTGCACCGCGGTCATCTTTCCTATCTGCAGGAGTCGGCGGGCGTGGGGGATCTGTTGGTGGTGGCGGTGAACAGTGATGCCTCGGTGCGGGAGCTGAAGGGGGAGGACCGGCCGCTGAACAGCGAGGAGGACCGGGCCTATGCGCTGGCGAGTCTGCGTTGTGTGGATGCGGTGTTTGTTTTTCGTGGTCCGACGCTGGCGGAGGAGATTCGGGCGATCCGGCCGGATGCCTATACGAAGGCGGGGGACTACACCATCGACTCGCTGGAGAGCTCGGAAAAAACGGAGTTGCTTGCCTGTGGGGCGGAGATCAGGATTCTTCCGTTCGTGCAAGGACACTCCACCACTTCCCTGATCAAGCGCTTTCGCACGTAATCCGCCTGCAGCCTGAATGAACGTCGCCGACAAAATTTTCATCACCGGAGCGGCCGGATTCATTGGGAGCGCGTTGGTCTGGGAGTTGAACCGCCGGGGGTTTGAGAACCTGGTGTTGAGCGATGTGCTGGGGATGGATGAGAAGTGGCGGAATCTGGTGCCGTTGCGTTATGATGACTATCTGGACGCGGCGCAGGTGATGGAGGAGTTGGAGGGTGGGGCGCTGGAGGAGGTGAAGTGGATTTTTCATCTCGGGGCCTGTTCGGCGACGACGGAGAAGGACGCGGGGTATTTGATGGAGAACAACTACCGCTACACCAGGAAGTTGGCGGAGTGGGCCTTGGCAGGAGGGCGGCGTTTTGTCTATGCGTCCTCGGCGGCGACCTATGGGGAAGGCGAGGCGGGGATGGCGGATGGGGCGGATCAGTTGGAGGCTTACCGGCCCTTGAACATGTATGGTTACTCGAAGCACCTCTTCGATCTGCATGCCAAGCGGCGGGGTTGGTTGGATCGGATCGTGGGGTTGAAGTATTTCAATGTCTTTGGTCCGAACGAGGACCACAAGGGGGAGATGCGGAGTGTGGTGCACAAGGCCTATGCGCAGATCCGGGATCAGGGGACGGTGGAGTTGTTCCGGAGTCACCGGCCGGAATACGAGGACGGGGAGCAGGAGCGGGATTTCGTTTATGTGAAGGATGCGGTGGCGATGACTTTGCATCTGGCGGCGCATCCGCAGGCGGCGGGGATTTTCAACATCGGGACGGGGAGGGCCTCGACGTGGATCGAATTGGTGACGCCAATTTTTCATGCGCTGGGGATTCCGGTGGACATCAAGTTCATCGACATGCCGGAGGTGTTGCGCGGGAAGTATCAGTATCACACCTGTGCCGACGTGACGCGGTTGGCGGGGACGGGGTGGGAGGGGCCGATGCACACCTTGGATGAAGCGGTCACGGATTACGTGAAGAACCATCTCGTCCCGGATCATCGATTGGGACACACCCCCGGAATCTGAAGCCATGTCGAATCCCACATTTCAGTCCTCGATTGATGAACTGCAGGCGGTGCTCACCGCATCCGCGGAACTCGGGGCGGCGGTGGAGGCGGCGGGGGAGGTGATTGTGCAGGCGTTGTTGGCGGGGGGCAAATTGCTGACCTGCGGGAATGGGGGGAGTGCGGCGGACGCGCTGCATTTGGCGGAGGAGTTGGTGGGTAGGTATTCGGTGGAGCGGCGGGCTTTGCCTGCGGTTTGTTTGAACGCCGATCCGACGGCGATCACGTGTATCTGCAACGACTACGGGTATGAGAAGGTCTTTTCGCGGGGAGTGGAGGCGTTGGGGAAGGCGGGGGATGTGTTGGTGGGGTTCACGACGAGTGGGAACAGCGCGAATGTGATTGCGGCCTTTGAAGCGGCGGCGGAGCGGGGGGTGGTCACGGTGCTGGTGGCGGGGAAATCGGGCGGGAGCGCGAGGGGGAGGTGTGCTCACGAGATCGTGGTGCCGAGCGAGAACACGGCCCGTATTCAGGAAGTGCACACGTTGATTCTCCACCAATGGCTGGAAGCCATCGATGCCACCACCTGGCCAGAACGCCTGCCATGAGATCGACCGAGATTCTTGAGGCCTTCAGTTCGCTGCGTGTTCTCGTGGTGGGGGATCTGATGTTTGATCATTACATCTGGGGGGATGTGCAGCGCATTTCGCCGGAGGCGCCGGTGCCGGTGGTGCACTGTCAGCGGGAGACGCACACGGCGGGGGGCGGGGCCAACGTGGCGCTGAACCTGGCATCGCTCGGTGTTTCCGTGCGGGTGGCGGGGGCGATCGGAGCGGATGCGGCGGGGGAGCGCTTGGTGGAGTTGTTGCAGGGGGCGGGGGTGGACGCGGCGCTTTGTTTGGCCGATGCGAAGCGGCCGACAATTCTGAAGACGCGGGTGTTGGCGCGGATGCAGCAGCTTTGCCGGATCGACTATGAAGGGGCGGCGTCGGCCTACACGCTGGAGTCGAGCCCGGAGTTGTTGGCGGCGATTGAGGAATGCGATGCGGTGATTTTTTCGGACTACGCGAAGGGGGTGATCTCGCAGGGGTTGTTCAGCGAGTTGTTGGCGCATGCACAGAAGCACGGGAAGGTCGTGTCGTTGGATCCGAAGCCGTCGCGGCACTTGGACTTTCACGGAGTGGGGTTGATCACGCCGAACCGGCACGAGGCGTTGGAGTTGGCGGGACTGCCGGAGCCGGATCACGGGGAGGAGTATCCGTTGGCTGAGGTCTGCCGGTTGATTTTTGAACGGCACGCGCCGGAGTTGCTGATCATCACGCTGGGGGCGGATGGGATGGCGATTTGCCGGAGAGGCATCGTGGAGCGGACGCTTTCGACGGAGGCGCGGGAGGTGTTTGATGTGTCTGGGGCGGGGGACACCGTGATTGCGACGCTCACCGCGGCGCTGGCGGCGGGAGCGTCAGCGGTGGAGGCGGCGCGGCTGGCGAATCATGCGGCGGGGATCGTGGTGTCGAAGATCGGCACGGCGCGGGTGGATCCGGAGGAGTTGCGGGCCTCCCTGAACTCGAGTCCGGAGGAAGATTGAGGGATCGTTCTGCGTCATGGCGGTGGGTTGGCTAGTGAGAATGGTGGATCGGATGCGCGGGGCGGGTCCGGGGGAGGTGATGGATTTTGCGACCGGGGTGGGTGGGGAGCGGGAGGGAGGGCGGTTGTGGATTCGCCTGCCGAATTGGTTGGGGGATGTGATCATGGCGCTGCCGATCATCCGGGCGATTGCGAAGGCGCGGCCGGATGTGGAGATCAATCTGGTCGGGCAGGCACACTTCGGGCCGTTCTTGGAGATGCTTGGAGTGGGTGCTGTGTTTCGGCCGCTGCCGAAGAAGGAGGCGAAGGGCTACTATGGGCACTTCAAGCAGTTCCGTGCGGAGCGGCGGGATTGTTATTTGCTGTTCACCAATTCGTTTCGTGGGGATCTGGAGGCGTGGCAAACGGGTTGCGGTCAGCGGATGGGGATGTTGCGCGCGGGGAAGGCGCGGCCGCTGCTGACGGATTCCTGGAAGGTGCCGGGGGAGGTGGATGAGGCGGAGGTGCATCAGATGCGGGTGTGGGAGCGGATGATGCGGAGCTTCGGGCTGGAGGAGGCGCTTGATTTGACGCCGATTCGGTTGGCGGGGGTGGCGGAGGATTGCGGGAGCAAGGTGGTGGGGCTGATTTGCGGGACGGAGAATGATCCGTCGAAACGCTGGCCGGTGGGGAGGTGGCGGGAGTTGATCGAGCAGGCGCACGAGCGGTGGCCGGAAGTGAGGATCAAGCTGTTTGGGACGGCGAAGGACGGGGAGATCACGGCGCAGGTGGCGGAGGGGATGGGGGAGCATGTGGAGGATGTGGCGGGGAAGACGGATTTGGTGGATTTTGCGAAAGCGCTGACGCGCTGTGCGGTGTTGGTGTGCAATGACACGGGAGGGATGCACATTGCCAACGCGCTGGGGGTGCCGGTGGTGGGGATTTTTGGGCCGACCAATCCGGTGCGGACGGGGCCGATTTTTGAGGGGAAGGTGGCGGTGGTGCAGCCGGAGGGGTGTCCGAAGACGGGAGGGATGGCGATCGAGGGGGTGGGGGTGGAGGCGGTGGTGGAGGCGATGGTGGGGAGTTTGTGAGGTGGGGGATGGCTTGGAATGCGGCAGCTTGCTGCGGACTACCGCATCATGCTGGAAACGATGACCGGCCAATTAGCTGAAACATGGAGTCTAAGATAATGAATCCACGGGGCTGCCGGCTCACACCCCGCTGAGTTGCCGTCCAGCTCACTCCCGTTCTCTCTTCCCGCCCCCCCCCACCGGGGGATTTCCCCCTCCCCTTCGAGAGCGAGGGGATAATTCTTGGATTGGCGACACATATCGACAGATTTACTGAATTTTGGGTGTCTTCTTTGTCTTCTTTCTTCTTTCCAGCTAGGGGTCCTTGGGATTTTCTTATTTCGGAATTCAAAAGTAACTCCCGCACCCAAAGTCTCCTAATTTCATGCCATCCACCGGACCCCAGTCGAATTCTTCATTGCGGGACAACCGATCCCACCGGGGCACAGTAGGGGATTTTTTGAAATCCGAGATCCAGCCGGGTAGCAATCTCTCCTTTGTTTCCGCCTATTTCACGGTCCACGCCTACGAGGCGCTGGCAACAAAGCTCGAAGGTGCGGCCAAACTCCGGTTTCTTTTCGGTGAGCCATCGTTCGTCACGGGGATTGATCGCGGCGACAAGGGGAAGGCCAATTTCAAGCTTACCGAACACGGAATCACCATCGCCAAGACCCTCACCCAGCGACCGGCAGCCAAGGCTTGTGTTGAGTGGATCGAGCGCATGGTCGAAATCCGCTCGATCCGCCAATCGAATTTCCTCCACGGCAAGGCCTACCACATCGAGAATGGCAACGCATCCAGCGCGATCCTCGGCAGCTCGAACTTTACCGTCCCCGGCCTTGGCCTGGGGGCTAACAGCAACGTCGAACTGAATCTTGTCGTCGATTCAAACCGGGACCGGGACGACCTCAAGGCCTGGTTCGAGGAGGTTTGGAAGGACGACGCGCTCACCAAGGATGTCAGGGAAGAAGTCCTCACCTATCTCAAACGCCTTGCTGCACCGAACTCACCGCAGTTCATTTACTTCCTCACCCTCTTTCATCTCTTCCGCGACGAGCTCGAAGGCAACAAGGACGTCGATGAAGCGCTCAAGCGCACCACACTGCTCGAATCGCAGGTCTGGAAGATGCTCTATTCCTTCCAGCGCGACGGCGCGAAGGGCGTGATCAACAAGCTGTTGGAATTCAACGGCTGCATCCTAGCCGACAGCGTGGGATTGGGAAAGACCTTCGAGGCTCTCGCCGTCATCAAATACTTCGAGCTGCGCAACGAACGTGTGCTGGTTCTCTGCCCGAAAAAGCTCAGGCCGAACTGGACTGTTTTCAAATCCAACAGCCGCCTCAATCCACTGTTGGAGGATGGCTTCGGTTTCGACGTTCTTTCCCACACCGATCTGTCCCGGACCTCGGGACTCACCGGCGATTACGACCTCGCGAACTTCAATTGGGACAACTACAGCCTCATCGTGATCGACGAGTCGCACAACTTCCGCAACAACGCGGTCGGCAAGCCCAGAGAGGACGGCACACCCCGGCGGACCCGTTACGAGCGCCTCCTGGAGGATGTTATTCAGTCTGGCCAGAAAACCAAAGTCCTCCTGCTGTCGGCCACCCCGGTCAACAATCAGATCGCCGATCTTCGGAATCAAATCTCCTTCATCGCCGGCGGGGATGTGGCTCGCGACACGAGCGGGGAGCACGATGGCGCCTTCAAAGAAAAGCTCGGTATCCCCAGCATCAAGGATACCACCCGCAAGGCTCAGGCGAAATTCACGAACTGGACGAAAAAGCCCGCCGAGGAGCGCAAGGCCCGCGATCTCATCCACGAACTCGGCAGCGATTTCTTCAAGCTCCTCGATGGCCTCTCCATCGCCCGCTCCCGCTCCCAGATCAAGCGCTACTACTCCCAGGAAATGGAGCGCCTCGGCGGCTTCCCAAAGCGCGAGAAACCCGCTGCAGAGTATCCGCTCATCGACCTCCTCGACGCCTTCATTTCTTTCGAGGAACTCGACAAGAAAATCAGCGAGCTGAAACTCAGCCTCTACCACCCTAGCACCAAGTTGAAAGAGAACCTCCCTCCCGAGGTTCTTGCAAAATACGCGGCGAAAATCGGCAACTTCAACCAAGAAGGCCGCGAGCGAATCCTCATCTGCATGATGAAGATCAATTTCCTGAAACGCCTGGAAAGTTCCATCGATTCCTTCCGCCTTACCCTCCAACGGACTGTCGAGAAAATCGACAAGCTGGAAGTCAAGATTCAGGCCTTCGAAAGCAAGCGGGATTCCAATCCCACGCTCGATTTCGCCAACCTGTCCGAGGATGACTTTGATGACCTCGACCTCGATCCCGAAGACCTTGAAATCGGCGGCAAACACAAGATCAACCTCGCCCATCTCGATCTTCCCGAGTGGCTCCTTGCCGTCCGCCAGGACCGGGCGCAGCTCCAGAACTTGCTGGACCACTCCCGCCCGGTCGTTCCCGCCCGCGATGCCAAGTTGGCCCGTGTCCGGGAACTCATCGCCGCCAAGGTTGAGAATCCCGCCGAAAACAAGGACGGCAAACCCGTGCGGAAGATCCTCCTCTTTACCGCCTTCGCCGACACTGCCCGCTACCTTCACGAGAACCTCGCCGAATGGTCTCAGGAGTCACTCGGCCTCCACACCGCACTCGTCTGCGGCGGGGGCCAATACCGGACCTCGCTCGGCAAGACGGATCTGGAACACATTCTTACGAATTTTTCGCCCCTCTCGAAGAAGCGCGACCGCCAGCCGGAACTTCCACAAGACGAGGAGATCGACCTGCTCATCGCCACCGATTGCATCTCGGAAGGTCAGAACCTTCAGGACTGCGATCTGCTCATCAACTATGACATCCACTGGAACCCCGTTCGCATCATCCAGCGCTTCGGCCGCATCGACCGAATCGGTTCCCGCAACAAATCCGTCTCGCTCGTCAACTTCTGGCCCACCAAGGACCTCGACGCCTACCTCAACGTCAAGAATCGGGTGGAAGACCGCATGGCTCTTGTCGATCTCACCGCCTCCGGCGAAGACAACCTGCTGGCTTCCGACCAGATTGAGGACCTGATCAAGGCGGACCTGCACTACAGGAACAAGCAGCTCAAGGATCTCCAGAATGGCGTGGTGGACTTCGATGAAGAAGACCCGGAAGGCATCTCCCTCGCCGACTTCTCCCTGACCGATTTCCGCCTCGATCTGCTCCGTTTCCTCGAAAACAACCGCGAGCTATTGGAAACCGCCGAACTTGGCCTTTTCGCCGTCGTTCCACCCGATCCTGCTTGGCGCGTGTCCCAGCCTGGAATCATCTTCTGCCTGCGCCAGCGCGACAACAAGCGGCCCACTGAGGTCAACCCGCTCGCACCCTATTATCTGGTTTACGTGCTGGATGACGGCAACGTCCGTCTCACCTTCATGCAGCCCAAGCAGGCGCTGGACCTCTTCCGCGCCCTTGCCGCTGGCCACACCAGCGCCTTCACTGATCTCTGCGATTCCTTCGATGCCCGGAATGCCAACGGTTCCGACATGAGCCATGAAACCAAGCTGCTGGATTCCGCCATGGAATCCATCAAGCGCACCTTTGCCCGCCGTGCCACCACCTCGTTGCTCTCGGGTCGCGATGGCCTCCTGCCCATGGCCTCTGAAACCCCCACTTCATCCGACGACTTGGAGCTCGTCACCTGGCTTGTCGTCATGGAAAACAACCCATGAAGGAACACCAGCAGCTCGAACGGAAAGCGGTCTGGCGGGACGAGTTCCTGCGCGGGATCTGCGGCTTCGCCAATGCCTCGGGCGGCATTCTCCAGATTGGCAAAAACGACAAGGGCGAGATCGTCGGCCTCCCGAATGCCGCGAAGCTTTTGGAGGATCTTCCTAACAAAATCCGCGACGTTTTGGGGATTCTCGTTGAGGTGGATTTGCGGCAGGAAAGCGGGGGGGAATTCCTGGAAATCACGGTCGAACCCTATCCGAACCCGATCAGCTATCGTGGTCATTATTTCATGCGCAGCGGCAGCACGATGCAGGAACTCAAAGGAGCGGCGCTCGACCGGTTCCTACTCGGCAGGCAGGGCCGCACCTGGGACGGCGTGCCCATGCCCGGGGTGAAAACCGATGACCTGTCGGCAGCCGCCGTACGCCGGTTCCGCGACCTTGCCGCCACCAGTGGTCGGCTTGAAGCCGCCGACCTCGCGGCTTCCGATGCCGACTTGATCGAGAAACTCAAGCTCACCGAAGGCGTCTACCTCAAGCGAGCCGCCGTTCTTCTTTTCCACGAAGATCCCGAAAAATTCGTCACCGGAGCCTTTGTGAAAATCGGATTTTTCCGCTCAGAGACCGATCTCGCTTACCACGATACCCTGCATGGAAATTTATTCTCCCAAGTAGCCAACACCATCGACCTGGTCCGCACCAAGTATCTCAAAGCCGCCATCACCTATCAGGGCATCCAGCGTATCGAGTGCTACCCGGTTCCTAATGCCGCGCTCCGCGAGGCAATCCTCAATGCCCTCGTGCACCGGGACTACGCCATGCCGTCTCCCGTGCAGATCCGCGTCTATGAGGACAAACTGAAAATCTGGAACCCCATCGTCATGCCGGAGGGCTGGACCTTGGAAACCCTGCTCGGCGAACATTCCTCCGCGCCCTACAATCCGACCATCGCCAATGCCTTCTTCCGCTCCGGTGAGATCGAAGCATGGGGGCGCGGAATCCAGCGCATCTTCGAAGCCTGCCACAGCGCGGGAACTCCTGAGCCACAACTTCGAATCACAGGGCACGATCTCTGGCTTGAATTTCCGTTCTCCTCGGAATACCTAAAAGCAATTTCCGCCCCCGAAGTCACACCCCAAGTCACCCCGGAAGTCACCCCGGAAGTCACCCCGGAAGTCACCCCGGAAGTCGAGAAGCTCCTCAACGTGGTTTCGAGCGAGCAATCTCGCCGTGACCTTCAGGATGCGCTCGGACTTCGTGATGACGATCACATGCGAATTTCATACATACTGCCAGCCCTAGCAGCCGGTCTTCTCGAAATGACCCTCCCCGACAAACCCAACAGCCGCCTCCAAAAATACCGACTCACCGCAAAGGGCCGCGCCTGGCTCTCCCAGAATCAGCCCTGACTTCTACTCGTTTCCATTTCAGCTTATACCCCCGCAATGCCCGACCTCCGCGAATCCATTCAGTCCGCTCTCCAGGTTTTCACAGCAACCCCGCTCCGGGATGCTGCGACGGCCCTGCTCGGCACCTTGGGCTATCAGAGTGATCGCACGCTCGACCTCGAAGGCTCGAAGCCCCAAGCATTTCTCGATCTCATCGCATCCCAGGGCGACACCGCAAAGTTCGATAAGAGAAAAGCTCTCTTCACAGACTGGACCTCCGCCGACATCCTCTTCCAGCTCACCGATGAGGAACTCGCCTCCACCTCCAGTCGTTGCAACGACACCACGCTTAGAACCGGCCTGCTCCGATCTTATCTGTTCTTCTCCATCGAGCTAAACGGCAAGCAGGCGGTGAACGGTGAATATGCCCGTGGCAAGCTCTCCGCCATCGCCCGCCAGATCAACCGGGTCTTCCCCATGCCAGTCATGGTCTTTATTCTCCATGCGGATTCCACCGGGGCAGCGGATCTCTCCATCGCTGTCATCAACCGTCGGCAGAACAAGAATCAAGCGGACAAGGACGTTCTCGAAAAGGTCACCCTCATCCGCGACATCTCGCTCGCCGAGCCCCATCGAGGCCACCTCGACATCCTCGACTCCTTCGCCATCGACAACCTGATCCACCCGAAGAAGCTTCCCATAGGCGACTTCGATACACTCCACGCCGCCTGGGAACAGATTTTCAACATCGAGTTGCTCAACAAGCGCTTCTACAAGGAACTCGCCAACTGGTATTTCTGGGCGCTCCCGCAGGTCGAGTTCCCCGCCGACCTCGAGCCCGACGACGAAAAACGCCGCGCCACCGGCCTCATTCGCCTGCTCACCCGCCTCATCTTCTGCTGGTTTCTCAAGGAAAAGGGCCTCATCCCGGAAAAACTCTTCCTCCCCGCCGATCTCGAAAAGCTCCTCAAAGGCTTCGACCCCGAGAGCGAGACCAGCTCCACCTACTACCAGGCCATCCTGCAAAACCTCTTCTTCGCCACGCTCAATCAGCGCATGGGCAAAGACGGTAGTGGAAAGCCTTACCGAAAATTCGCGTTCGATGAAGGCTTTCTAAAAAACAAAACGAATCACGACCTGAACAACTACTTTCGCTACGAAAGCCTCTTCGAGATGGGTCCTGATGATGCGCTCGCCCTTTTCGAGGACATTCCATTCCTTAACGGCGGTTTGTTCGAGTGTTTGGACAAGCGGGACGAGGACAAAGAGAAGACATTCTACCTCGACGGCTTTTCACGCACCGCCAAGAAACGCCCTGTTGTCCCCAATGATGTATTCTTTGGGCCTGAAAGAGAAGTGGACCTCTCCCTCCCGTTCAATGACACCAAGCGCAGAAAAGAAAAGGTGTCCGGCCTCATCCACATCCTGAACCGCTACAAATTCACCATCGTCGAGAACACCCCCATCGATCAGGAAATCGCCCTCGATCCCGAACTCCTCGGCAAAGTCTTCGAAAACCTCCTCGCCTCCTACAACGAGGAAACCAAGACCACCGCCCGCAAACAGACCGGCTCCTTCTACACCCCGCGCCCCATCGTGGACTACATGGTGGACGAATCCCTCAAGGCCCATCTCACCCGCGCCCTCGTGGAAAAGGCCCGCATGAAGGAACCCGACGCCCGCGCCGGGCTCGACCTCCTCTTCGCCTACACCGAGCGGGACCACGCCTTCACCCCCGACGAAGTCGCCACCCTCATCGCCGCCATTGATGAGGTCAAAGTCCTCGACCCCGCCTGCGGCTCCGGCGCCTTCCCCATGGGCGTCCTCCACAAGCTCGTCACTATCCTCGGCAAGCTCGATCCCGACAACGACCGCTGGAAGCAGACCCAACTCGCCAAGCTCGACTCCGCCCCCATGCGCGAGCAGCTCGAAGCCGCCTTCGCCGACAACCCCGACGACTACGGCCGCAAGCTCTACCTCATCGAAAACTGCCTCTACGGCGTGGACATCCAGCCCATCGCCATCCAGATCACGAAACTTCGTTTCTTTATTTCGCTCGTCTGCGACCAAACGACCAACCGCAACAAAAAGGACAACCACGGCATCCGCCCGCTACCCAATCTGGAAACCAAGTTCGTCGCCGCCGATACCCTCATCGGCCTGCCAGAGATGACCCAATCCCTGCTCGTCGATCCCCGCGTCGGCCTCATCGAAAAGGAAATCGAATCCCTCTACCACAGCCACTTCTCCGAGCAGAACCGCACGAAGAAACTGGCCAACCAGCGCAAAGTCAAAACCCTCCGCCAAGACCTCGCCAAGCTCCTAGCCGAAAGCCTCATGTCCCCGGCGAAGTCCAAACACGTCGCCGAATGGGATCCTTTCGATCCGCAATCCTCCGCCGACTTCTTCGATCCGCATTGGATGTTTGGGCGCACGCTCACGGAAGGTTTCGACATCATCATCGGCAATCCGCCTTACATTTCCGTCGAGCGATTTGCGGGAACGCCGATTCAAGCCAAATGGCAGGAACAGTTCACCACTTACGCCGCACGGGGAGACGTTTACTGCTTCTTCTACGAGCGTGGAGCCAGTCTGCTTCGCAAAGGTGGCAACCTGACTTTCATCACTTCAAACAAGTGGATGCGTGCAGGCTACGGTGAACGCCTCCGTGCCTTTCTCGCAACCCAGGTCAACACCGAGGCCGTTTTCGACTTTGGCATGGCTCAAAACTTCGGAGCCGCTACCACCTACACGTGCATCACCCGCTTCGTCTCCGAGAAGCCCGATGGCACAGTCATGTCCTGCTACGCCACGGATGACCGCGCTGCGATCAATGATCCCGGCAGCTACTTTGCTGAAAATGCCGTCCCGCAGAAAAAACTTAGCGCGGATGCGTGGGTCGTGCTGTCCGCCGAACGCCAGCGCATCAAAGACCTTGTTGAGGTTCAAGGCACCCCGTTAGGACAGTGGGATATTCAGATCAACTACGGCATCAAGACCGGCTTTAACGAAGCCTTCTACCTCACTGCCGAGCAGCGCGACGCGCTCATCGCCGAAGACCCTGCTTCAGAGGAACTCATCGACAGGCTTCTGCGCGGGCGGGACATTGGGCGTTACCAAGCTAACTGGAATGACTCCTATCAGCTCATCATCAAGTTTGGTGCCCACGAATATATCGAAGAGCGCTACCCGGCGGTGTTCGAGCACCTTAAACAATTCGAAAAGCCGCTCAAGGCTCGCGGACAGTGCAAGTATGGACGGGAACGTAAGTCACAAGGCCCGGCAAAAGCCTATCCCGGGCAACATCATTGGCTGGAGTTGGATAACAACCCGGCGGATGAGTATCTGAAGCTCTTCAAAGCGCGAAAGATCATGTATCCGAACATGACAACGCTTCTGCCGTTTCTGTTTGATGTCGATGGGGGATTCTACACCAACGACAAAGGCTTCATCATCACGTCTGAGACGCAGTCCTTGCCATATCTCACGGCATTCCTGAACTCTCACATCTTCCGTTGCTGCTTCCGCGACAACTTTCCCGAGCTGATGGGCAACACCTATGAAGTCCGCAAAATCTTCGTGGACAAAATCCCCGTGAAGAAGCCGACCGCAGGGCAAGCCGCGCTGTTTGAGAAACTCGTCCAACTCGTCCAATTCGCCAAGCGCATCGGCGAAGACGCCCCCGCCAGCTTCCTTGAAGACCTCATCGACGCCTGCGTGATGGAGTGTTACTTCCGCGAGCACATGGCGGAGCGGGACCTGCTCTTTCACGACACCCTTGCGCCCCACCTCGCCGCCTACGCCCCCGAGGCCAGCGAAGCGCAGCAGCGCGACTTCCTCTCCCACCTGCACCAGACCCTCAACGCCCCCAGCCACCCCATCCGCAACCGCCTCCTCCGCCTCACCGCCGACAGCGCCGACCTCCTCGCCGTCATCAAACAGGAGGGGAAGGTTTGAGTCGCCGTCCCCGCTTCTTTGTTTTACCCTACAACCATGAGTCAAGCCGCTTCCAAGCCCGCTTCTTTCCCCAACGGGGCGGAATGGGTGCGTGCTGATTTTCACCTCCATACCAACGCGGACCGGGAGTTCCAATACGGCGACGATCCCAACCTTTACGACAGCGCCTACGTGGACGCTCTGGACAAGGCAGGCATCCGCCTCGGCGTCATCACCAACCACAACAAGTTCGACTTTGATGAATTCAGAACTCTCCGCTCGACCGCCCACAAGCAAGGCATCGCCCTCCTGCCAGGTGTTGAATTGTCAGTGGGTGACGGAACCAACGGAATTCACACGCTCGTGGTGTTCTCCGATGCGTGGCTGGATGGTGGGCAGGATCACATCAACCCCTTCCTCACCGTAGCGTTCGAAGGTAAAATTCCGGCGCAATACGAGCAGGAAAACGGACGGTCCTCGCTCTCGCTGCTGGAAACGATCAAAAGACTGGAGGGATACCACCGGGATTTCTTTCTCGTCTTCGCCCACGTCGAACAGAACAGCGGACTGTGGGCCGAACTCGCCGGTGGGCGGATCGAGGAACTTGGAAGAAACGAGCTCTTCCGCCGCCGCACCCTGGGATTCCAGAAAGTGCGCACGCATGATGGCGCAGGCAGGGATAAGCCGTGCCGCACCAAAGTGCAGGCGTGGCTGAAAGACTGGTATCCCGCCGAACTCGAAGGCAGTGACCCGAAAGCGATCGATCAGATCGGCAAAGGAGATCCCTGCTTTCTCAAGCTGGGCGAACTTTCCTTTGAAGCCGTCAAGTTCGCCCTCGCCGACCCCGCCTCCCGCGTCGCCACCGACGTGCCGAAACGCACCGCTTCGCACATCCGCAGCCTCCATTTCGATGGGGGCATTCTCAACGGCCAGACGCTCCATTTTTCCCCGGAGCTCAACACGCTCATCGGCATCCGTGGCAGCGGGAAGTCCTCCATCCTTGAAGCGATCCGCTACGTGCTGGACATCCCGCGTGGCGACAAGGCCACCGACATCAAATACAAGGACGAGCTGATCAGGCACACCCTCGGCAGCGGAGGGAAAATCACGCTGGTGGCTCGTGACACCTATGGGCAGGATTTCACCCTCTCCCGCATCTTCCGCGAGTCGCCCAATGTTTATTTGGGAGGCAAGCTGCAACCGGGCGTTTCGATTCGCGAGACCGTTTTGCGGCGGCCGATCTACTTTGGCCAGAAAGACCTCTCCAGCACCGGCGATGGCTTTGAAAGCGATCTGGTCGAGAAGCTCGTCGGCGAAAAACTCCGTCCGCTCCGGGGCGAGATCGAGACCCAGCGCCAGCGCGTCCGCGATGCCGTCGCCCGGTTGCTGAAACTCAGCACCACCGCCGAACAGAAGCGCGAATACGAGACCCAGCTCGCCGACGCGAAATTCCGCCTCAAGAAATTCGAGGAATACGGCATCGCTCCCAAACTCCAGAAGCGGGTCGGATTCCAGCAGGACTCCGCCGCGCTCAAGCGCATCCGCGAGCGGGTGGCCAATTTCCTCAGCGGGTTAAGCGCCTTCCTGGCCGAGAACGAGGACGAACTACGCAACGCGCCGACCCACGCTTCGACGCAAAACGCCGCGTTCTTCGCCGCCTACTACGCCGAGTATGCACAGATCATCGCCCAAATCGATAGACTCAAGCAGGTCGAGAAGGATGCCACGGCCGCGGCGGGTCGTCTCGATGCGAAGCAGGCGGAATTTGAGGCGATGCGCCAGGGCCTTCAGGAGGAGTTTGCCCAGATCGAGCGCCAACTCGCCGCTGACTTGAAGCAAACGGGTGGCACGGCCATCCAGCCGGACGACTTCCTCCAGCAGCAACAGCGCAAGACGAAGGCGGAGCAGATGATTGAGGCCCTGACCAAGCAGGAGTCTCAAAAAGCCACCATCCGCAACTCCCTGCTCGAAGAACTGGACAAGCTCAACGAGCTTTGGCTCCGCGAGTTTAACGCCATCAAGGAAGAACTCGACCGTGTGAACGCCAACCACACTGCGCTCCAGATCGGGGCAGAGTTCAAGGGCGACAAGGAAGCGGCCATCG
>Ga0209702_10001369_pt1 | contig 46941 bp, 40 predicted proteins | sample FRY01_FD_187210 | JGI IMG/M metagenome (GOLD analysis project Ga0209702, IMG submission 187210) | Freshwater microbial communities from Lake Fryxell liftoff mats and glacier meltwater in Antarctica - FRY-01 (SPAdes) (version 2) | ecosystem: Environmental > Aquatic > Freshwater > Ice > Glacier... | reverse complement strand
CCCTGACCCTCAATCCGAGCCCGAGCCCGAGCCCGAGCCCGAGCCCGAGCCCGAAACTGACCCTAATACCGAGTCAGGCGCGGAGGAAGACCTGGCGTGGCTGAAGAAAATCGATAGCAAGCCCGGCTCCCTTATCGAACAAGCTGAGGAGATCAAGGCACGCGGAGGCTATCTCTTGGCGCGCATAGAAATAAACGAAGACGACTACGATTCGAGCGCCAATAAGCCTACTGAAACGCGAGCAGACAGCGAGACCGAACAAGGCTATCCCCATGAGCAAAGCTCGCCTGCTGACTCACCCGCCTCCACCGATGATGATGTGATAAAGGAATTCCTCGCGGGCCAGCCCGAGACATTCGATCCACAGCCAGACTACCTGCCCGATGCCCTAGATGGCGAGACTGACATCGAATTGTACGCGGCAGATGAACCCGTGGAGCGTACGGTTGATCTGCCGATGGGCGCCTGGCTGGGATTTCACGACGGCGATACCCCCCTAATGGCCCGACTCGCCGTCTATGACCTGGAGGATGACTACTATATTTTCGTGAATCGCCAGGGCGTGAAAATGCGGCAGGTAAACAGACTGGCGTTGCTCAAGCTGATTGATGATGGACTGGTCGATATTCTTGAAACGAAATCCAATTTCCGCGATGAAGTCACCGAAGTGCGGAAAAATCTGGATCCAAGGTAGCGGTGGAGCATCATTATGTCTGAGCAAAGAAGAAAGCACCTGCGGCTTCCGATAGAAAGCACTGCGTTTATCGAACTACTGTCACCCCGGTTGGGTCAGAGCGAATCAGGGCGAATGCTCACCTGCCAGACAATAAACGTGTCCCGCCGAGGACTGCAGGTCATCGTGTCAGAGGAGCTTACCGTCGGTGCGATTCTACAAATTGGCGTTGATCTACCCGGCGCAGACGGCACATTGTATCTGGCCGGCGAAGTCCGCTGGTGCCTGCCGAGCAATGATGCGCAGCAGCCATGGATGGCTGGCTTCCAGATTTTAAATGCCGATGACTCCGACATCACACGCTGGGTGACGATGATAGCGGCGATGGACACCTGAACCTCGGTGCTTCATCTGCCAATCGAGCAGCGGACTTTAACCGCAACAGAAATTCCCCCGGGGCACATGCTCCTCAGACGGTGGCCCCTAAATGTTAGATCCGCAGATGCGGACGGTGAGGATATTCCATGGCTGATGTCATGCTGCGCTTCGATATGCGCCTACCCAAATTTGCAACGGCTTCCCAAGCCGAACTCTATCAGGCGGCCATTGAAATGTGTGCCTGGGGAGATAAGAACGGCATCGGCAGCGTGCATCTTTCGGAACACCATGGCTCCGATGATGGGTATTGCCCGTCGCCTCTTATACTGGCGTCCGCGGTCGCCGCACGCACAACCACCATGCGCATTTTCATTTCAGCGCTAATTGCCCCCCTGCATGACCCGGTGCAGCTGGCAGAAGACCTGGCAGTACTGGACAACATCAGTCGCGGTCGCGTTATTCCCATACTCAGCGGTGGCTATCGGCAAGAGGAATTTTGCGCGGCGGGCAAAGATCTGAAAGTGCGTAAGCAATACATGGATGACATCGGCCCATTCCTGAAAAAGGCCTGGAGTGGCGAGACATTTTCATTCGAGGGTCGCACGATCACTATCACACCCAAGCCATTCAGCGAACCTCGCCCCATGATCCTGATGGGAGGGAGCAGCAGGCCTGCGGCAAGACGCGCCGCCAGAGAAGCCGACTTCTTCATACCCTCTGGACCTGAGATCTTTGAGTATTACCGAGAAGAGTTGAAGGCGCTGGGGAAACCAGACCCAGGCCCTATGCCCTCTGCACCATCGACAGTAACTTTCGTTGCAACGGACCCGGACACCTATTGGCAGAGTATTGTGCCGCACGTACAGCACGAGTCGAATACCTATGCACGCTGGGCAAACGATGCACAGGTGTTCAGTCCCTATAGACACTTTGATAACTGTGATGAGCTGCGCGCCAGTGGCGCCTATAACGTTTATCGTCCGCGGGAGCTGATAGCGGCTGCTCGCGGCATGGTCAGCGCGCAACCGATCATGCTTCATCCGCTCTGCGGCGGCATCCATCCGGACCTTGCCTGGCAAAGCCTGGAACTGTTTGCAAATGAAGTGATGCCCACGTTGCGTGAAGAGGGCATCGGATAGCGCAAGAGCTGGACCGCCGGGGATCAGCTGGAATGGGGTTGACCGTCGTCAAGCGCCGCTAAGCTGAGCCCGCCAGCAGCACTGTCGCTATCGCTATCATTTTCACCACCCTCTTTGGCGAACTTGATTTTCAGCCGCACATTGTTGACCGAATCGGCGTTACGCAATGCTTCCTCTTCATTGATCAAGCCTTCCTGATACAGCTCAAACAACGCGGAATCAAACGTCTTCATGCCGATGTTCTCAGACTTCTGCATCACTTCCTTAATGCCATCTACGTCACCTTTGAGGATCAGATCGGCGATCATCGGGGTGCCAAGCAAAATCTCGATAGCCGCACAGCGCTTGCCCGTGACCGTCGGAATAAGTCGCTGGGAAACAATACATTGCATATTCAATGAAAGATCCACCAGCAACTGCGGGCGGCGCTCCTCAGGGAAAAAGTTGATAATGCGATCCAGTGCCTGGTTGGCGTTGTTGGCGTGCAGCGTCGAGATACACAGGTGGCCGGTTTCAGCAAACGATATCGCGTGCTCCATCGTTTCGCGGTCGCGTATCTCGCCAATCAAAATTACGTCCGGCGCTTGGCGTAGCGTATTTTTCAGGGCGTTGTGCCAACTGCGCGTGTCGACTCCTACTTCACGCTGATTGACGATGGACTTTTTGTGGTTGTGCACATATTCCACCGGGTCCTCTATAGTGACGATGTGACCACTACTGTTGCTGTTACGATAATCAATCAGTGCCGCCAGAGAAGTTGACTTACCCGATCCCGTTGCACCGACAAACAGTACCAGCCCTCGCTTGCGCATCACAACCTCGGTCAGCAGCGGCGGCAGACGTAAATCCTGCCAACGGGGAATCTCGGCAACAATGTTGCGTGCCACGATACCCACTTCGTTGCGTTGCAAAAATATATTGACCCGAAAACGACCATAACCCGAAATAGACATTGCAAGATTCATCTCAAGCTCAGTCTCAAACGTAGCGCGTTGAGTTGGATCCATAATTTCGTAGGCAATCTCCTTGATTTCACCCGGCCGCAGTATTTCACTGGAGATGGGTTTCAGTTCACCCTGAAACTTGGCACAGGGGGGAGCACCGGTGCTCAGGTATAAATCTGAACCCTGCTCGGACGACAGTATTTTCAGCCACTCGGTAATTCTCACAGCATGCTCCCCTTTATAACTGCGGCCTACTTTAGCATCTTGCCGCCATCGGACAAGGGTGAAAGGACGTCGAAATTACCGCTTGCAAGGGATGACTTTTGTCTCCGGCAGCGTTGTGGGATTCCTCGGTGGGTATGCCAGCTTGCACTTCTAATAGCCAGAATGTACTTCTAGTAGCCAGGCACAGTCACCGCAAGTATTCTAAGCGGCTATAAAAATCTGCAAACTCCGGAGATACACAGTGGACAATAAACGCCCCACACCGCTCATCGACGATCTCGAGGGCACTCGCAAAAAACTGGAGTCATGGATCTCCACACATCGGGGGCATACTGTGACCATCCCCGAGCTCTCCATACCTGAAGCGACCGGCATGTCTAACGTAACACTACTGTTTGACATCAGCTGGGAGGAAGGGGGGCAACAACACAAAGAACCTGTGGTGGCACGACTGCAACCGTCAATCGATCGCCCGGTGTTCCCCGACTATGACCTGGCGCTGCAGTACGAGGTTATGGATCTCGTCGGGCGCAACAGCGACATACCGGTTCCCCAACTGTGCGGACTGGAGACCGACAAGTCTCTACTGGGCGTGCAGTTCTATCTAATGAAGCGCACCGACGGACGCATTCCCACCGATATGCCGCCCTACAATATGGACGGTTGGATGATGCACGAGACCAGTATCGAACAGCGGCAGTCGCTGTGGCACGCAGCGGTAGACACAATGGCGCGCTTTCACCAGCTTGATTACCAGAAACTGGGATTCGCCAAACTGCACCAACCGGGAAAGACCCCCTTGCAACAGCAACTCACCTATTGGCAAGACTACCTGGATTGGGCGATGGAAGGCGCCGGACACAGTATTTGCCAACAGTCGCTGGACTGGCTGCAGGCCAACCAACCCGCAGACGAACCGACGGTCTTGTGCTGGGGCGACTCACGCCTGGGCAACATGATCTTCAAGCCCTCGCTGGATGGCATCGCCGCCGTACTGGATTGGGAAATGGCGGTGCTGGGCAATCCGGTGCAGGATATCGCCTGGTTCAATTATCTGGACGCCACCTTTGCCGAAGGCCTGGGTATGCCGAGACTGGAAGGCTTGCCCTCGTATGAAGATACTGTTGTGCGCTGGGAGCAGGCCTCGGGGTGCTCCGCCAGCGACTACAGCTATTACCTTGTCTTCGCGGGTATGCGCTATGGCCTGCTGCTGTCGCGCATCATGCTGGCGACCGGGCAGGAGGGCGACGTGCAGAACAATTTCGCCTGTCAGCTACTGCAAAAACATATGGATCGCCTGACCTGAAGGGTACGTATTGAAGGTTACCTACTTTAGCTTTCGATTCATCGCCTAAGTGCCACTTTTGGGCTTCCATATGCCATTGAGATCACACCGGGACTGACGCTTACACAAGCTGAACGGAGGCGTGCAGACGTCAAAGCTCTAGTCGGTTTGGCGCCGCTCCAGAAGCACAAATAGGTGCCATTCCCTAGAGCATGATTGAGTGCATGCGCCCCCCTACTTGCGGAACTGTACTCCACTGACATTGGCGGCTACACTTGTGCGCGTTTTTGGATGGTCGCTCCAGAAACCTTGCTGACACCAGCTCTGCGACTCTCGATATGTCCCTTTTAGCCTGAGGAGAATCCGTTGGCTTCCCATCTGCAAAAACAACTGCAGGCATTGGCGCAGCCAGATGCCGCGGGTTTATTGACCGCTATAAATCGCGGCATAGAAAAGGAGAGCCTGCGCATCACGCCCGGGGGCAAGCTGGCTCAGACTCCTCACCCTGATGGGCTCGGTTCCGCGCTGACCCATCCGTCCATCACCACTGATTACTCAGAGGCGCTGCTTGAGTTCATCACGCCGGTCAGTAGCAGTATTGAGCAGAGCCTGCAAAAACTTGAAGACATCCACAGCTATATTTACCAGAAAATAGACGATGAAATTCTGTGGTCGGCCAGCATGCCCTGCATAGTCGCAGGTGATGCCAGCATACCTGTGGCGCGCTACGGCAGTTCGAATGTGGCGCGCATGAAAACGGTCTATCGCTACGGCCTCGGCCACCGCTACGGGCGGTTGATGCAGGCTATTGCCGGTATCCACTATAACTTCTCCATGCCCCAGGCTTACTGGGATAAAGCATGGCGCGAGGCGGGCTCCCCCGGCATTCAAGCCGACTACGTCACCGAACGTTACCTCGGACTGATCCGCAACTTCCGTCGCTACTCATGGCTGCTGATCTACCTGTATGGTGCATCACCAGCCGTCTGCGCCAGCTTTCTCGGGGACCGCGACAACCATGGGTTGCAGCCATTCGATGAAAAATTCAAAAGCCTCCATATGCCCTATGGAACGTCACTGCGGATGGGAGGACTGGGTTACAACAGCGACGCGCAAAAGCCGTTAAGCGTTTGCTACAACTCACTCGATAACTATGTGACAACCCTCTCCAGCGCCATCAAGCAGCCCTATGCCGCCTATAAAGATATTCCGGCGGGAGCACGGGGTGACTACCAACAGTTGAATGACAGCCTGCTGCAAATAGAGAACGAATTTTACAGCCCCATCCGACCCAAGCGCGTGGCCGACTCAGGTGAGGCCCCATTGTGCGCGCTGGTGAGGGCTGGCATCGAGTATATCGAAGTACGCTGTATCGATATCAGCCCCTTCTCGCCGGTTGGCATAGATGCCGCGCAGATGCGGTTTCTTGATACCTTCCTGCTCTACTGCCTGCTGCAAGAAAGTCCGCCCTGTGACGACAACGAGCAGGACGCGCAGGCTGCCAATCTCGATGCCATCGTCAATACCGGCAGACAACCGGGACTGCTACTTAATAGCGGCAGCGGCAGCATTCTGATGACGCAATGGGCGCAGGAACTGCTTGAGGCGATGCACCCAATCGCCACACTGCTCGATACTGCCCACAAACAGACCGACCACAGTGCGAGCCTGCAGGATCAACTGGCCAAGGTTGCGGACTCTGAGCTGACACCCTCCGCCCGCGTGCTGAGCGAAATGCGCGAACGCAACCTGCCATTCTTTCGTCTGGCCATGGGCTACAGCGAACAGTGGGCAGCGCATTTTCGCCAGCGCACACTGCCCAGAGAACGACAGGATGCTTTCGAAAACGAGACTGCGCAATCGCTGCTGGCGCAGCGGACGATCGAGCAGTCGGACGACCTCAGTTTCGAACAGTACCTGCAAAACTTTTTCGCCCAGTACAAAAACCTGTGACGTAAACGAGCGTGAATTTTTTGGCGCATTTCCAGCTGGCCTGGCCTGACGAAGGCCTGATCGCAGGTGGGCTGGAAGGCGATTTTTACAAAGGCTTGCTGCGTGGTGAATTGCCCTCTGACCTGGAACGCGGGATCAAGCTGCACCGTGCAATTGATGCCTACACCGACGGACATCCGCTGATCGCCCAGCTGCGCCGAGAGCTTCCCCCGGGCCTACGGCGCTATGCCGGAATTCTGATTGATCTGTGTTTCGATCACTACCTGAGCCTGCACTGGTCGCGCTTTTCCACCGTGCGTCTGGCCGACTTCAGCACAGAGGTTTACCGTATTCTGGACAAACATGAAGGCGGCCTGACTGCGGGTGCGCGCACTATGGCGGCACGACTAATCGAGCACGATGTTCTAAACCTTTACCTCGAGTGGGATACCGTGCCTGCCGCAGCGGCTCGTATTGGAGAACGTTTCAGGCGACACAATCCCTTTCTCGACCTGAGTCGAGAACTGTCGCCGGCCAAGGAACTTCTGGAGCACACTTTTCTGGACTTCTACCCACAGTTGCAGTCCTTCTCTTGTGAGAAAATCAAACAGTTGTGAATCTCTCCATGTACTATACCGTTGCACTGAGGGCAAAAAATCCATAGTGTACCGGCGTCTCCCTGTTGCTTTTATTTCTACCTGAGGACCCCCGAGCACATGCTGCAATCTCTCCCCCCCCGCATCGTATTTGTAGGCCTAGTGCTGCTGGCCGTTATCTCAATGTTATTTGCACGCGTCTACCTACAGGGCTTCCTCGGCCTCGATGCCTGCCCGTTATGCATGACGCAACGCTTTTTCGTCGTGCTGTGGGGCGTCATCGCCCTGCTGGCCGTGGCGCACAATCCACACAACTGGGGGCGGCGAGTGTATGCAGCCCTTTGCGGCTTGGCGGCCTGGGGCGGCGCTGCCGTGGCCGCTCGTCATGTCTGGCTGCAGCACTTGCCAGTAGATCAGGTTCCGGCCTGCGGCCCCAGCCTTGACTACATGCTGAACAACCTACCCTTCACCGATACACTGAGCATTGTACTGGCAGGCGACGGCAATTGCGCCGAGATCGACTGGTCTCTCCTCGGCTTCAGCATCCCGGAGCAGACGCTGGCAGTATTTTGCGTGGCGCTGCTGGTATGCCTGTGGCAAGCAGTGCGCGACTATCCGGCAAAAACCTAAGTACTGGCCTGTAAGGAATCAACCATGCCCAGCAAAAATGATGACCCCAAAAAACAATTTGAAGCAGTGGAGGATCTACTAACACGCTGGCTCAGGGAGCGGCGCGCGCTGCTCGGTGCTTACACAGAGATTGTTGTTACGCTCGATCACAGCCTGAATGATGCCGTGATGAAGAAGCGACAGGAAGCCCTTTGCGAACTACTGGTGGACTATGTCTCTGTAGGGCATTTCGAAGTCTTTCATGAGCTGATCAATGAAGCGGAAAGCTTTGGTGATGGCAGCTGTGCGCTGGCCGAGAGACTGATGCCCGATATTGGAGCGACCACGGAGGTGATTCTGGCCTATGAAGAAAAATACGGCAGTGCCGGAGCACATCCAGATACATTAAAGCGCGATTTGTCAGCACTTGGAGAAGTACTGGAATCGCGCTTTGTATTAGAAGACCAACTCATCGCTGGTCTTCACAATCGACACAGGCGCCTCGTTGCAGAGGCGCCTGTGTCCGTCTAGCCTTCTGTTGCTGCAGGCTCAACTACTTCCGCACTGTCCGCGCCTTCCTCACTGGGAATTGCGATCAGCTCTACTTCAAACACCAGTGCCGCATTGGGACCAATGACACCGCCCGCACCGCCGGCACCGTAGGCCAGGTCAGCAGGAATCGCCAACTTCCACTTGGAGCCAACCGGCATCAACTGCAGGGCTTCTGTCCAGCCCGGAATGACCTGGCCAACGCCAAACGTGACTGTCTCACCGCGGCTGTAGGATGAATCGAACTCCGTACCATCCGCCAGTGTGCCGCGGTAGTGCACTTCTACCGTGTCATCCGGACCAGGCATGGGGCCTGTACCTTCTGTAACCACTTCATACTGCAGTCCAGATTCGGTAGTGACCACGCCTTCCTCGGCCGCATTCGCTGCCAAAAAAGCCGCCGATGCCGCGAGGTTGGCTTCGCTCAGCGTTGCCTGGGCCACTTCATTTTCGGCAGTGGCCTGCTCCTGATAAGCCTGCATTTCCGCCGCGATCTCTTCTTCTGTCATACGCGATTCTTTACCGTCAAGCGCATCGGACAGACCGAGGCTGAAGGACGGTGCATCAAGGGGCACGCCGTCGGCCTTCATGCGCTGCCCAAGGCCAAAGGCAATACCGTAGCTCAGGCGCTGCTCACTACTCGTCAAGACGCTGTCGGAGGCTGGAGCTGTCACTTCGGCAGCGGGCGTTTCCGCCGGGGTCGTCGATTGTTGCTGGTCACAGGCTTGCAAAGCGACAACGCTAACCAAGGCAAGCGGCAATAGATACGTCTTCATAGTTCGTTCCATAGTCATCAAAGAAATCGTGGGAATTGCATAATGCCCTGTCACTGCAAAATGATGCTCAGGACGCAACTCGATTACCTCGGCCCCCCAAATTTGTCGCGGGAATCCTGCTGACAATATCCGCAGGCGAGCCGAGCTTTGCAGTGGGCGCCTATCTTACTACCCGTCCCAGCCGGACGCTACCCCCGACTCACAGCGCGATCAGCGCTGCCAGATGCTCAATGTCGCCGCCCCAGCTCTCCTCATGGGGGCTGACCAAGTGCGCTACTTGCACGAGATTTTCCTGCAGCGGCCGCCCCGCATCAGCGAACCGGGGTGCGCGCTGATGGAAGCTATACATCATCTCCTGCTGTTCCTGTTCTGCGCGCAGCTCCAGAACTTTGAGCTCCTCGTGCACACCCGTCGCCGCCGCGTATCCCGCCAACTGTCTGCGCAGCGCGCGCAGTGGTTGCACCACCTGCAGCCGCCAGTCCGCGAGAAGCGCGTCCAGTTCCCGCAAATGCTGCTGTTCCAAGCGCAAGTCGTGGTGCGCCAGCCAGGCTGCGTACAACAGAAGGTTTACATCCAGGCCAAACCTGTCCTGCAAAACCAGGCAGGTCGCTGCCACGCCCTCTTTTTGATATGTGGCGAGCGAAAACGCCCAAAATGGATTACTCATGGAGTCGGCACTTTTATTACTCCCTAAGTCAGAACAATACACCAGCCTCACCGGCATACACTAGCCCGCAGCGTGTCCGGCGGGTAGAATTCGCGGCCTCATGATTATACTGCGCGACATCGCCCTGCGCCGCGGCAGCAAACTGCTGCTTCAGGACGCCAACGTCACCATACAGCCCAGTCAACGACTGGCGCTGATCGGTGCCAATGGCTGTGGAAAGTCCAGCCTGTTTTCACTACTACTGGGCGATTTAGACGCTGACGCCGGTGATATTCAGGGCATGAGCACACTGCGGCTCTCACACATGGCACAAGAAGTGCGCCCCACCTCCTTACCGGCCGGCGAATTTGTGTGGCGCGGCGATGCGGAGCTGGCCCACTTGCGAGACCGGGTCTCGGCGCTGGAAGCGGCAGGGCAGTTTGATAAAGCGGCGCCTATCCACAGCCAACTGGAGGAGATCGACGGCTACAGTGCTGAACGCCGCGCCCAGCGTCTGCTGCAGGGACTGGGGTTCGCCGAGAATGCGTCGACACGCGCAGTCAGCGATTTCTCCGGCGGCTGGCGCATAAGGTTGAACCTGGCGCGCGCGCTCATGACGCCCTCGGACATCCTGCTGCTGGATGAACCGACTAATCACCTGGACCTTGATGCCACCCTGTGGCTGCAACAGTGGTTGCAGCAGTACCCCGGCACATTGCTGATGATCTCGCACGACCGGGATTTTATCGACGCCACCTGTGAGCGCGTGCTGCATATCGAGCAACAGCAACTGTTCGCCTATAAAGGCAACTACTCCGACTTCGAGCGAATGCGCGCAGAGCACCTGGCCAACCAACAAGCCAGTTACGAAAAGCAGCAACGCCGTATCGCCGAGATCGACGACTTCGTGCGACGCTTCCGCTACAAGGCCACCAAAGCGAAGCAGGCACAGAGTCGCCTTAAAGAACTGGAGCGCATGCAAACACTGGCCCCGGCCCACGCCGACTCGCCCTTTGATTTCAGTTTTTTGACGCCCGCCAGAAGCAGTGACCCCCTGCTGCGACTCGACGAGGCCACGCTGGGCTACGGCGACACGAAGATACTCTCACAGGTGAATCTGCAATTGCGTCCGGGCAGCCGCTACGGCTTGCTCGGACGCAATGGCGCAGGTAAATCCACACTGCTGAAAACACTGATCGGCGAGCTAGCGCTGCTCGGCGGCACGCGTAGCAGCGGTGAGCATGTGAGCATCGGCTATTTTGATCAGCAGCAACTTGAGGCTCTGGATCTGGAGGCTAGTGCCGCGCTGCATCTGCAGCGCCTGAGCCCGGATGCGCGAGAGCAGGAGATTCTAAACTTTCTGGGCGGCTTCAATTTTCGTGGTGATGCCGCCACCTCCGCAATCGCACCGTTCTCGGGCGGCGAAAAAGCCCGTCTGGCGCTGGCCATGGTGGTTTGGCAAAAACCCAATCTGTTGGTGCTGGACGAGCCCACCAACCACCTGGACCTGGACATGCGGCACGCAATGGAAGTGGCCCTGCAGGCCTACGACGGCGCGCTGGTGCTAGTCAGCCACGATCGCCACATGCTGCGCAATACCGCAGAAGAATTGCTGCTGGTGCACGACGGACGCGTGGATGAGTACACGGATGACCTGGAAGGCTATGAGCGCTGGATTCTCTCCAGTTACAAGCAAGCGGAGAAACCGGCCGCAGCAGCAGCGGACAACTCCCGCAAGGAAAAGCGACAGCAAGCCGCAACACAGCGCGATAAATTACGACCATTGCAGAAACAAGTCGCTAAAACCGAAAAGGAGATGGCAGAGATAGAGTTGGCCCTGCAAACACTGCGTGACGAGCTAGGTAATACCGAGCTCTACACGCAACAGAATAAGCAATCACTGGCAGAGCTATTGAAACGCGAGGGTGAGCTAAAACTTCGCGCAGCCGCGCTGGAAGAAGTGTGGCTCGAACAGCAACAGACGCTGGAAGAACTCTTGCAATAGCGTTGCAGCTCACTCAGGCGCACACTTGCCATGCTCCCACCGCAGCTAAATCGAAGCACTGTACCGCTTGAGCAGTTCAGCAGTTCAGCAGTTCAGCAGGCGCATTTTCTGGCTGCGCGTAAGCCTTTTGATCGCGGCTTCCCGACTCTGGGCAACACTGCGATCGGGCGCGGTGTCCGACCACAACAACGCAACCGGCCGCCGCCCTCGCGTATACCGTGAGCCGCCAACCAACTCGCCATTGTGCTGCTGCAGACGGCGCTGCATATTCCTCGCCACGCCGGTATAGAGTGTGCCGTCAGCACATTGCAGAATGTAAACATGCCACGCGCTATCCATGCGCTCAGACCATTGCCAGCACTTTGTCCACACAGTCGCTGATACCAGTGTAGGCTTCGGACACCTTGCCGGCCAGCATATAGGCCGGAGTCGTGACAAGCTTGCGCTCTTTGTCGACGCGTGCTTCGGATACCGGACAGGGCAGGTGTTCGCCGCCCATTGCAGTGATCGCCTGCGCCGTGTCGGCATCGTTGCCGATCGTGCAGCGGACACCCTCGCCAAAGATAGCAGCCGCCAGCACCGGCGCAATGCAGATCAGTCCGATGGGCTTTCCTTTTACATGGAATGCTTGCGCCAGCGCGAGGAAGTCCGGCAGCACTTCCATGGCCGGCCCAGCGACCGCGAAGTTACTGAGGTTTTTGGCCACCCCAAATCCGCCCGGCACTATCAATGCATCGAACTCATCGGCACTGGCTTCTTTGATATCCAGTATATTGCCGCGCGCAATCCGCGCAGCTTCCACCAGTACGTTGCGGAATTCACCCTCCACGACTTCCCCGGTCACGTGATTGATCACATGCATCTGCTGAATATTCGGCGCGAAGCACTGATAGCTCGCTCCTTGCTGCTCCAGACACAACAGGGTCAGCACTGCCTCGTTGATCTCTGCGCCATCGTAATAGCCACTCCCTGCCAGTACTACTGCAACCTTGCTCATGTGCTCTCTCCTGCTTCAATAACGTCAAAGACAATCAGCGTAATCGAGGCCACTAGCCTCTATTCCACTTATGGTAACGCTCTACCCAGCGCAACAGGCGCTCCGGCTTGCGCGCCTTGCGCCAATTACCGGCGACAAATTTATTGCCCTCACTCAGCGTTGGATAAATGTGAATGGTACCCAATATTTTGCCAAGGCCGAGCTTGTGCTTCATGGCGAGCACAAATTCATTGATCAGTTCGGACGCATGGTACCCGACGATGGTGGCGCCCAGAATACGATCGTGGCCGGGTTCAGTGAGCACCTTGATAAACCCCTGAGTCTCGCCGTCGGCAATGGCGCGGTCGAGATCATCAAGCTCATAGCGCGTCACTTCAACGGCGATACCCTGCTGTCGCGCCTCCTCTTCACTGAGGCCAACCCGCGCTACCTCTGGATCAGTAAACGTAGCCCAGGGCACCACGCTATAATCGACTTTAAAGCGACGAAATCGACCAAATAGCGCGTTTACCGCAGCGTACCAGGCCTGATGGCTGGCCATATGCGTAAACTGATAGGGCCCCGCAACATCACCACAGGCCGAAATCGTGGGAATCGCCGTGCACAGGAATTCGTCCACCTCGATCGTGCCGGCCGGGGTGATGGCGATACCCAGATCTTCCAGGCCCATGCCTTCTACATTGGCGCTACGTCCGACAGCCAACAAGACACGGCTAAAGCGCAATTCACGCTCTCCGTAAGGCGTCTTGAATATAGCGCTTTGCTCCTCTGCAGATGCACTGAAACGCAGCGGCTCAAAGTTTTCGTGAATCTTTACCTGCACTCGCTGCATGGCTGCGCGGACGCAGTCCGCAACGTCGGGATCTTCGCGCGGCATTATTCGATCGGTATGGGTCACCAGCGTGACCTCGCTACCAAGCTCGGCAAACGCCTGTGCCAATTCACAGCCAATCGGACCCGCCCCGAGCACCAGCAAACGTTCCGGCAGTTGCGTGATATCCCAGACAGTATCGGAAGTGAGGTAGTTCAGTGTGTTCAGGCCGGGAATGTCAGGGATGCGGGCACGTGCGCCGCTCGCGATCACAATATTGCGCGCGGTGAGCGTTTCGCCGTTAACCTGCACTGCCCACGGTGAAATGATTCGGGCGTCGCCCTGCACACAGTTCACACCCAGCCCGGTAAAGCGCTCTACCGAATCGTGCGGCTCAATGGTTTTGATAATACCGTGCACGCGCTGCATAACCTTCGGAAAGTTGACCGCTACCGACATGGGGGCCAGACCAAACTCCTCTGCACGACGCGCGGTTTGGGCAACGCGGGCAGAGCGGATCAGCGCTTTACTGGGCACACAGCCCGTATTCAGGCAGTCGCCGCCCATTTTGTGACGCTCTATGAGAGTCACTTTGGCATTCACCGTGGCGGCAATCAGCGATGACACCAGGCCCGCCGAGCCCGCGCCAATGACAATCAGATTGTTATCAAAGTGCTCTGGCTTGCTGTATTTGGAGAGTATTCGCCGGCGCTGGAACAGCGCCAGTGCCCATCGGGCAAAAAATGGAAACACAGCGAGCAACACGAACGAGCCTAAAAGTGGCACGGAGAGAATGCCAGAAAGCGACTGCAACTGGCCGAGCTGCGTGCCTGCATTCACAAAGACAGCCGTGCCCGGCAACATACCCAACTGCGACACCCAATAGAAAGGCCAGGTGCGCACGGGCAACAAACCCATCAGCACGTTAATCAGGAAGAAAGGAAAGATCGGCACCAACCGCAGAGAGAACAAGTAAAATGCACCGTCCTTCGCAAACCCTTTGTTGATTGCGCCCAGATGTCGCCCAAAGCGCTGCTGCACCCAGTCGCGCAATACCAGGCGAGACACCAAAAGCGCCAGAGTGGCGCCAATACTGCTGGCAAATGAAACCAACAGCAGCGCATACCAGAACCCAAACAATGCGCCTCCGGCGAGCGTCATTACCGCGGCCCCCGGCAGTGACAGTGCGGCGACAAGCACATAGCAGCCGAAATAAATCAGGCCTGCGAGCAGCGGGTTGCCTGCATACCATACGCGCAGATCACCGACACGTTGTTGCAGGGATTCAAACTGCAGGTAGCTGCCGACGTCGAAATAGAACCACGCGGCAAGTGCCACAGCGATGAGTGTGAGAACTGCTATTTTTTTTGACTGCAAAGTTCAACCTTTCTGGGAGACTGACAAAAGCGCTGCTCATCCCGAGCCAGACGCATAGCTTGCTGAGCATTTAGCCAAGACTACAACATACCGACTGGACATTCTGGTCTTTGTGCGCAGGCACATTTAAAACGGCTGCACTTTGGTTCAGTCTACTTTAGGCGCTCCGTGAACCCACACTCAGGGCGAGCCCGTATCACTTAACTGACTGCGAGCCCACCACCTGCTATAGCGAACTGGCATAACGGCATGCCAAAATACTCTAGCCGCGTAGTTGTGCCCAAAGCATCCAGTGGTATCATGGCCGCCTTTGACATCATGCGGAATCCAGACCCGCAGAACAACCGGAGAAACACATGAGCGACCAGATCGTGCACGTTAGCGATGCTACTTTTGACGCCGAAGTCCTGAATTCAAATGTCCCCGTATTAGTAGACTTTTGGGCAGAATGGTGTGGTCCGTGCAAAATGATTGCACCTATACTTGACGAGATTGCTGCTGATTACGAAGGCAAATTGAAGATCTGCAAGGTCGATGTAGATGCAAATCCGGAGATACCACAGAAGTTTGGCATTCGCGGCATTCCAACCCTGATCATGTTTAAAGGCGGCAATGCTGAGGCAACTAAAGTTGGTGCACTGTCCAAAACACAGCTGACCGATTTTATTAAAGAAGTCATTTAGGATCAATTCCCATCTGCGGATCTGTGCCCAGCTATCATTAGATCGTTAATTTTATTGCCTGAAAAAAGCGCTAGACGGCCCTAACGAGCCGTGCTACATTCCCATTCGTCGCACATTCCTGTGCCATAACAAAAATTCTGCAACCCACGTTAAAACTAATATTTGTTGGCATCGCCAACCAGCGTTCGGTTACACGTCGTACCCTCCCCTAATCACTCGTGCACACTTATTCCTAATATGAATCTAACTGACTTAAAGACCAAATCTACGCAACAAATTATTGATATCGCTAAAGAAATGGGCCTGGATAACATGGCCCGTTCGCGCAAGCAGGACATTATCTTTGCGGTGCTCAAACGCCATGCAAAGAGTGGCGAGGATATCTATGGCGATGGCGTACTGGAGATCCTGCAGGACGGATTCGGCTTCCTGCGCTCTTCCGACAGTTCCTACCTTGCCGGGCCCGATGACATTTACGTTTCACCGAGTCAAATTCGCCGCTTTAACCTGCGCACAGGCGACACCATATCCGGCAAAATCCGGCCGCCAAAAGACAGCGAGCGCTACTTCGCGCTATTGAAGGTAGACGAGGTTAACCTCGACAAACCCGAAAATTCCCGGCACAAAATTCTATTCGAAAACCTGACTCCGCTCTTCCCCGACCAACGCCTGACACTGGAGACAGGGAACGGCAGTACCGAGGACTTGACAGGCAGAATCATTGACCTGGTTGCGCCGATTGGCAAGGGCCAGCGCGGATTGCTGGTTGCCCCGCCCAAAGCGGGGAAGACCATCATGATGCAGAATATCGCCCAGGCGATCATCACCAACAATCCGGAGTGTTACATCATCGTTCTGCTGATCGATGAGCGACCAGAAGAAGTGACTGAGATGCAGCGCTCGGTCGGCATCCGTGGCGCCGAAGTAGTCGCCTCTACTTTCGACGAACCGCCCTCACGCCACGTGCAGGTCGCGGATATGGTGATTGAGAAAGCGAAGCGTCTGGTAGAGCACAAAAAGGATGTTGTGATTCTGTTGGACTCCATTACGCGCCTTGCGCGAGCCTACAATACCGTGATTCCAAGCTCCGGCAAGGTATTGACGGGCGGTGTTGACGCCCATGCACTGGAGCGACCCAAACGCTTTTTCGGTGCCGCACGTAATATCGAGGAAGGCGGCAGTTTGTCGATTATAGCGACCGCACTGGTCGATACCGGCTCCAAGATGGATGAAGTCATCTATGAGGAGTTCAAGGGCACGGGTAACCTGGAACTGCACCTGGATCGCAAGATCGCCGAGAAGCGCATCTATCCCGCCATCAATATTCGCCGCTCTGGCACACGCCGGGAAGAATTGCTCACCGCAGATGATGAACTGCAGCGCATGTGGATTCTGCGCAAGCTGCTGCACGGCATGGAAGATACCGCCGCCATTGAGTTTTTGTCTGACAAGCTCAAGGAAACCAAAACTAACGACGAGTTCTTTAAGTCCATGAAGCGCAAGTAACGCTGACATTCTGGCTCTCGCTACGCGTTCGTGAAATACACCGATCTCAGAGATTTTATCGCCGCACTGGAACAACGCGGCGAACTGGTGCGCATTACCGCTGAGGTCGATCCCGTACTCGAAATGACCGAGATCGCTGACCGCACACTGCGCGCGGGCGGCCCTGCATTATTATTTGAAAATCCAAAAGGCTACAGCACTCCGGTGCTTGCCAACCTGTTTGGCACCGAGCAACGTGTGGCGCTGGGCATGGGAGCACCCAATATCAAAGCACTGCGCGGGATTGGCGAGATACTCGCCTATCTGCGCCAGCCCGATGTACCCAAGGGCATGCGTGATATCTGGGAAAAGGCGCCAATACTGAAGCAAGTGCTAAACATGGCGCCCAAAACAGTGCGCAACCCGCCCTGCCAGTACCATGCCAAGCAGGGAGCGGACGTTGACCTGTTCCAACTTCCCATCCAGACCTGCTGGCCGGATGATGCGGGGCCACTGGTCACTTGGCCGCTGGTCATTACGCGCGGCCCCGGCAAAGAACGCCAGAATCTCGGCATTTACCGTATGCAGCTGATAGGGCGTAATAAATTGATTATGCGCTGGTTGTCGCACCGCGGTGGCGCACTGGATTTTCGCGAGTGGCAACTGCAGCATCCGGGAAAGCGCTATCCGGTCGCAGTGGCACTAGGGGCCGATCCGGCCACCACGTTGGCAGCCGTCACCCCCATTCCGGATGCCGTTTCTGAGTATGCCTTTGCCGGCCTGTTGCGCGGCAGCAAAACAGAGTTGGCCGAGTGCTTTACGCCACTGTGTCGTGAGCACGGGTTGCAAGTACCTGCCTCAGCGGAGTACATACTGGAAGGCTATATCGAATCTGGCGAAATGGCCGATGAAGGCCCGTTTGGTGACCATACGGGTTACTACAACGAAGTGGAGCGTTTCCCGGTATTTACCGTTGAAGCGATCACGAATCGCGAAAATCCGATCTATCACAGCACCTACACGGGACGCCCACCAGACGAGCCGGCCATACTGGGGATGGCGCTCAATGAGGTGTTTATCCCGATACTGCAAAAGCAGTTCCCCGAAATTATCGATTTTTACCTGCCGCCTGAAGGCTGCTCCTACCGGCTTGCTGTGGTCACTATACGCAAGGAATATCCCGGCCACGCCAAGCGCGTCATGCTTGGCGTCTGGTCTTTCTTGCGCCAGTTCATGTACACCAAGTTCGTGATCGTGACCGACGAAGATGTGAATGCACGAGACTGGAAGGATGTGATCTGGGCAATGACCACCCGCATGGACCCCGCGCGTGATTCGGTATTTATCGAAAACACCCCAATAGACTATCTGGACTTTGCGTCGCCAGTATCAGGTCTCGGCTCCAAGGTGGGCTTCGATGCCACCCAGAAATGGCCGGGGGAGACCACCCGCGAGTGGGGCCGACCAATTGCCATGAACGATGAGGTAAAACAGCGCATTGATGCACTTTGGGATGAGCTAGGCATCACGCTCTAACGCTCAAGTACCTGGGAAGTAATGGCACTTTCTTGAGCTTCAGGATCGGCACCCAATTGAATCGCATTGAAAGCTGCACAGGATCAGAGGCTGGCCGGAAGTCGGTTATCAGGGCGGAGTTTATCCGGCTGCGGCAGTGTGGGCAGCTTATCCTCTTGCAGCAACAGTCCCTCACGATAGTAGACTGCGGCCACAGTGGGCTCACCCAGACCGTCCAGTAAACGACCAATTTCGGCACAGATTTCAGCACTCTTATCGAGACGATACGCCCCCTCGAAATGCTCCCGGGCCTTACCCCATAGTTCAGCACGGGCGGACAAGCGACCAAGGCACAACAAGAGCTGCGCATCATCGGGATGGGACTTCAACCAACTTTCGGCTCTGTTCAGTTGGCGGGAAGAATCTGCCAGCACATAGGCGTAAAGACGCACCAGAGACGGGTACCACTCTTGTTTAAGCCCTTGCAAAATTGCCTTTTCTGCAGCGCCGTGTTCTGCCAAAGCAATCAGGTTGCGAACATACTGTTCTATGAAAGCGAGATCGGTCTGCAAATGTTTCGGCAATTTTGACCAACCAGCGCGCAACTGCTCAAAATTGTACTGCCCGCGCTCAAGTCGATGGTACTGAGCGTCTCTTTCGAGGCGCTGAAACTCCTCGGTGTTGAGCATCTTATGCTTTTGTAGTTGCGGCAACAGTTCCAGCAGCTTGTCCCAATCTTGCAATCCCTGGTAAGCCTGGCTTAACAGGCTGAGGACACGAGGGTGGCGGCCGGGACTTCGGGTGGCATGATTCAGTGCTGCGATGGCCTGGCTGTATTCACCTGCCTGTAACTTCATCTCTGCCAACGTGATCTCCACTGCCATAGCGGCACCGGGCTCGGCCTCAGTAGCAGCGCGCAGGTGCGCTTGCATACCGTCATCATCCTGCAAATGCGCGCTAGAGCGGGCGGCCAGCAAATAATTTACCAGCGGAGCCTCGTTGTGCTCGGCTCCCCGCACCAGTTGGCGCCGAGCGACCAGCCAGTTACCCTCGATAAAGCTAATCAGGCCGCGAGAACTGAGGCGCAATGCTTTAGCCGATTTGCGCGCACCAAACCAGGACACCAGACTGCGCTGCCCGCTGAGAAGCTGAAATGCCAGGCGCAGCAGCAGGAAAACCAACAAAATTGTTAGCAAGAATAATAACAAGCCGACCCACAGGCTGGCTTCCAGTGTATAGCGGCCATAGGCCAACAGCACATACCCGGGGTCGGTCTCAATCATCGCGACAATGCCGACCCCCAGCAGCAGGGCGACCAGTGCGATAGCGAATAATCTACGCATGACTACTGCTCGCCTCCGGATTGAGCACGCTGCTCAATAGCCTCATCCAGGGCTTGTTGCGAGCGCGAAATATTGGGTTGCGGCACTTGAATTGTCAGGCCTGCAAGTTGGCTGATCTCGGTCGAGATCGCCGCGGCGGCAGCCGTATCGGAGTCCTGAAACTGCGATACCCATTGCTGCGCACGCGAGAGACTCGCCACGTAAAGCGTCTGGTTACCTGACAACAACGCCACCTGAGCCTGCTGCAGCAGCATGCGCAGATTCAAGCGCACCAACCCCTCCCATTGCGGGTCCATCAGCGCCTGCATCGGAATATCCCGACGGCGAATGATGATGTAGTCGGAGAGCTTCGACAGGGCCGCTTCATACCCCTGTCGCAGGCGGTCGCGCCAATCGTCGGCTGCGACAGGACCAGGCGCTGTGGCCTGCTGCGGGAACTGGAAAATAACCAGCTTGTCGGCCTGTTCTATCAAGGCCGCCAGCCGCAGGTAAATACCTTCAACATCCACTTTTGGCACCGCGCGCAATGCGGCAAGGTCTGCGGCTACAGCAGCGCGCACTCCATGCAGGTTGGGATCGTCGATTTCCCGCAGAATCGCATCGGCACTGCTCAGCAGCGCCTGCGCAGCGACCGGATCGCCGGCCATTACCAGCCGCTGGTTCGCGAGGCGCAGCAGGTGCCCTGCCTCGGCCAATAACCAGCTGTTGCGATCACTGGCACTGAAACGCGTCAGCTCTTTATCCAACTGCGCCAATTGCGCTTCTGCGGAGGCCAGACTCTGCGCAAGAGCGGCGGTTTGCTCTCCGACATCTTTCTTCAGACCACTAAGCCCGGAACGCAGCTCCTGCTCCCAGCGGTCGCTGACCTCGGACATATTATTCTGCTTCTGCTGCGCGACCATCTCCAATCCCGCCACACGCTGAGCAAGCGCCGCCTCGCGGTGCTGCCCTTCACGTATCAGCCAGGCCGCTGCGGCAGCGCTCACTATCACCAACAATAGCGCTAACCAGGCGACGCCAGCAGACACGCGGTGCGGCGCTTTCTCTGCAGCAACACGTCCTTGCGGGCCCTTGTCGCTCTGATCTGTCGATTCTTCCACTGCTGACGTCACGTTCTTTGCCGCCTCGTTCGATTGATCATCGGTTTTCGATTCAGATTCGCTCACTTATTATTCTCCATTGCCGGGCCGCCATTTCTGCAGGGCGCGGAGCATCGCCTCATCCGAGGCGTTCTCAGCCGTCAATACGCTCTTGAACCCAGTATCGCGAGCCATATCAGCGACGCGTTCTGAGGGTACGATCACGCTGATAGCTTTAACGGTAGTGGTTTCTGTAGGGCTAAGCAATAGTAGCAAATTGGCGAGCCCCTCACCGCTGCTGAGCAAGATCACATCAATTTCGCGCTGTGATATTTGCGCGCCCAACCCACCTGCGAGCAGTTCGGGCAAGCTGCGCCGGTAACAGGCCAGCTCATCAACCAGCGCACCACGATGGAAAAGTTCGCTGCGCAATGTATCGCGGCCTCCTTCACCTTTGATGATAAGCACACGCTGTCCCTGCACATTTTTTAGGTACGGAAGCGCCAGCAAACCTTCGCTGATCATATTTTTTCCCGGGGTGATGGCCTGAATATCAAACCGCGCAAGACTCTTTGCGGTGGCTGCGCCAATCGCATACCAGTTAATTCCCACCGGCAATTGGGGCCAGTAATCATCGACCAGTGCCATACCGACGCGCACCGCATTCGTGCTGACAAAGATAATGTGCTGATAATGCGCGAGGTCCTGCAACATATGTCGCTGCACGGGCGTGAGCTCTGGCGCATCGGACAGCGTGAGCAGGGGCTGGCTATGGGCCTCATAGCCTGCCTCTGCCAGCAACGCGCAAAGGGCGTCTGCAGCCTCGCCGGCCGGACGCGTGGCCAGAACTCTGACGAGGCGCGCACTCTGGCTAGCCACTATAAACCTCTGCCAAAATGGCCGCCGCACCCTGCGACAAAAGATCCTCTGCCACACTTATACCAAGCTGCTCAGCATCAGAGGCAGGCGCTGTAGCCTGCGCGCGCAATATTAGCGAGCCGTCCGGCCGGCCCACCAAACCGCGCAACAGCAGTTGCTGATCACCGTCGAATAATTGCGCAAAACAGGCGATAGGCACCTCGCAGCCTCCCTTGAGACGACGGTTCATCGCCCGCTCCGCTGTCACGCGCAATGCTGTCGGCGCATGGTGCAGCGATTGCAGCAGCTTAATCACCTGTGTATCACTGCTGCGCACCTCAATACCCACAGCGCCTTGGCCACCCGCAGGTAGCGAATCGTCCTCCGCCAGGCGCTGCGCAATGCGCCCGGCAAACCCCAGCCGCATCAACCCGGCGCTGGCCAGTATAATGGCGTCATATTCACCCTCATCCAGCTTGCGCAGCCGGGTATTAACGTTGCCGCGCAAAAAATTAACGGTCAGATCAGGTCGCCGCTCGCGCAACTGACATTCGCGGCGCAAGCTGGACGTTCCCACCACACTGCCGAAAGGCAATGCATCCACTGTTTGAAAATGATTACTGACAAATGCATCAGAAGGGTCTTCGCGCTCGCAGATAATACCCAGTGCCAGGCCCGCCGGAAATTCCACAGGTACATCCTTCATCGAATGCACGGCGATATCGGCGCTGCCATCGAGCAGCGCTTCCTCCAGCTCCTTGACGAACAGGCCCTTGCCACCGATCTTGGCCAGCGGCGAGTCCAGCAACTGGTCCCCGCGCGAGGTTATCCCCAGCAATTGTACGTCCAGGTCGGGGTGCGCCTGTGTTAACGCACTACGAACAAATTCTGCCTGCCACAGGGCGAGAGGGCTTTCGCGGGTGGCGATAATCAGTTGGCGCGACATGCAGGGACTTCCGTGATTTTGTAGTTCGCTATGATACCAGCCGAATCCTGGTGCAGCGACCTTCCGGAGGGCGCGGTAGTGGGTCAGTTGGGTATTTGATTGGTACTGTTGAACACGAGCCTCTCAGGCTCTCTGCATGCGACAGACTTTAAGCGCTGACACAAACGGCGTACTGAAGCCCCGAAGCGGCACTTAGGCGCCAAATTGGAGCTCAAGTAACGGCCATTCAACGCTGACACTAGCGGCGACGCAGGATGCTAGCGACCTTTATATCGCATCAGGTATCCCATCAGGGTTGCGCCGGACTTTGCTATACTTGCCACCGCTTTAGGCATTACGCGACAGGAACTGGCCGCGACCAAGGAATCGATACCACCATGAGTACAGAAAAAGACACCAGCAAACTCTGGGGCGGCCGCTTCACTGAAGCGACGGACGCCTTCGTGCAGCGCTTTACTGCCTCTGTAACGTTTGACCAGCGGATGGCTAGCGAAGATATTGCCGGGTCACTCGCGCATGCCCGCATGTTGCACAGCGTGGACGTACTCAGCGAAGAAGAACTGACCGCTATCGAAGGCGGTCTGGCGCAGGTGCAGACGGAAATCGATGAGGACCGTTTCCAGTGGTCAATCGCGCTGGAAGACGTGCACATGAATATCGAAGCACGGCTCACCGAACTGATCGGTGTGGCCGGCAAAAAACTGCATACCGGCCGCTCGCGCAATGACCAGGTAGCGACCGACATCCGGCTCTACCTGCGCAGCGCTATCGACCGTATAGCGGTCGAGCTGACCCGACTGCAACACGGCACGATTGGGCTGGCAGCGGCGCATACCCATACCATAATGCCCGGCTTTACCCACTTGCAGACGGCGCAGCCTGTGGTGTTCGGGCACCATCTGCTGGCCTGGAACGAGATGCTGGAGCGCGATTACGGCAGACTGATGGATTGCCGCGCCCGCATGAACCAATCACCACTGGGTGCTGCCGCGCTTGCGGGCACTACATACCCTATTGATCGCGCGCTCACGGCGGCGGCACTGGGCTTTGACAAACCGACTGAAAACTCGCTGGATTCTGTTTCGGACCGTGATTTTGCCATCGAGTTTTGCGCCTTCGCCGCGCTGCTGATGACGCATTTATCACGCATGTCCGAAGAACTGGTGCTGTGGGCGTCGGCGCAGTTCAACTTTATTGAGCTGCCAGACCGTTTTTGCACGGGCTCATCCATCATGCCGCAGAAGAAAAACCCGGACGTACCGGAACTGGTGCGCGGCAAGGTCGGGCGGGTTAATGGTCATCTCGTCTCTCTGCTGACCCTGATGAAAAGCCAACCGCTGGCCTACAACAAAGACAATCAGGAGGACAAGGAGCCACTATTTGACAGCATCGACACTGTGTTTGACTCGCTGCGCGCGTTCGCGGACATGATCCCGGCTATCAAACCCAAGGCCGCGGTGATGCATGAAGCTGCGCGACGCGGCTTTTCAACTGCCACTGACCTTGCAGACTATTTAGTGCGGCTGGGCCTGCCGTTTCGCGACGCGCATGAAGTGGTGGGCAAAGCCGTCGCCCACGGCGTTGCCAGCGGCAAGGATCTGGCGGACATGAGTCTGGATAAACTACAGGCGTTTTGTGGCGACATTCGCGAGGATGTCTTTGAAGTGCTGACGCTGGAAGGTTCAGTCGCTGCGAGGAATCATCTGGGCGGCACGGCGCCAGAACAGGTTGCCGCCGCGGCGATACGTGCGCAGGAACTGCTGGCGACTCGACAGGCAACATAATTTGCAGCCCCGCCGCCCTGCGCGCGAGAGCCTGCTCAGGAATCAGGGCTCCAGCGCACGCTGGCCTGAAACATGACATCCGGCGCGGTCTTCAATCGAATGTCTTCGGCAAGGCTGAAATCCGCGTACCACTGCGGCGCGAAATACCAGCGCGGGCCAACCGTTGCCATGAAGGCGTTGTCACCGACACCCGTCAGTTGGCTGTCCATCGGCGCCGCATTGCTGTCAATCTGCGCGATCAGCGACCAGCGCTGCGCAAACTGCCAGTCCAGGGCTACCCCGGCAAACCACAGGTTTTGCTCCTGCACACCCTCCAGCACATCACTGTCACCGGCGCGCAGGTAACCCACCTGACCATGCCAGCTCAGCGGTAAGTCCGCTATGGGGCCGCCCGAAGCGCGCAGCGCTACAAACGCGTCATCTCCTCCACTGCCCAGAAAATCCTTGTCATCACCTGTGCCAAACTTGTACCCCAACGCGAGGCTGACGGTCGCAGCATCGTTGCGGTAAAACGCATGGCTCAGGGACAGGCTGATGTCGCCGATGCCGGATGTGTCATCCTGCAGGGAAAAACCCCCATCGGGCGATGAATAAAAGTAATCCAGTTCATTGTTGGGTGCGTTGGAGCGCCCGCCGTCAGACATGCCCCAGAAATCGTGCCAACTGTCGATTGCACCATCAAGATGGCCACCGCTCTGATCCAGCCACGGGAGTTCCAGTTGTACATCCCAGTTCTCGGCCAGGCCATAGCGCAGTTCCAGCGCGAAACGCAGGATTTCACCATCCTGTCGATTAAATTCGGTGGCATTGCTTTCGTTGACGTACTGGTTAGAAAGCGTGCTGTGCAGAGCCACCATCACATTACCGCTGGGCGCTGTCTGCGCATCACGCTGCGAGGGCAGTCCTAACAAACCCGTCACCGGGCTGAGGTTTTTAACATATAACGGCTCACTGGCACTGGCCGGCATCACCAGAAACATCAGCAAGGCTGCGCAAAGCCCACCCATAAAAGCCGGCAGACGCATGCTGCATGAAAACCCCGTCAAACGAATATCACCAGAAAAAACGCAGGTGAGCACCCCGCGGGACATTTCGCGGGCCAGATCGCTATCGACCTCATCGCGCGTCATTTCCAGGTTATTACGCGTCTGTTCGATCAACTCGTCGAGTTTTGATTCGGTCATCGCAAGGGAAATTCCAGCAAAATGTGCACAATTCAATGATAAGGGCTGTTCGCAGCGCTTACTAGCGGGCAGTATACTTTGCGTTGTTATAACCATTGTCACTGTCTGGACGATAAACATGCATTACTACCTGTCAAACTTGCTAATTGCCGTCGCGTTCGCCACCCTCACCGGGTGTGGACAAACAGGCCCGCTGTACATGCCGCCCGATGCACCGCCACCGCCGCCCGTTGCACCCGCTGCCAGTGCTGAGCAGCCGTCCACAGTGCCCTGAAATAGCCCCCAGAATTAGCGCCCGGAATTAAGACCAGCCCATGAACCATTTCACTTACCGTGATGGCAGCCTGCACGCCGAGAATGTCGCCGTTAGTACTATCGCCGTGACCCACGGCACGCCTTGCTACGTTTATTCACGCGCGGCGCTTGAAGCGACGTTCACAGAGTACCAACAAGCGCTGAAAGGTGCCGAGCACCTGATCTGCTATGCGGTAAAGGCCAATTCCAACCTGGCTGTACTCAATGTGCTGGCACGATTGGGTGCCGGCTTCGACATTGTGTCCGGCGGCGAGCTAGAGCGCGTCGTCGCGGCCGGCGGGGATCCGGCAAAGATCGTTTTCTCCGGCGTCAGCAAGACTCCCGCAGAAATGGCCCGCGCACTGGCGTTAGGTATCCACTGCTTTAATCTGGAATCTGCGGGTGAGCTGGAGGTATTAAACCGCGTTGCTGGAGAGCTCGGCTGCGTCGCGCCGGTCTCGGTGCGCGTCAATCCCGACGTCGATGCGCGCACCCACCCGTATATTTCGACCGGCTTGCGCGAGAACAAGTTTGGCCTTGCCATCACTGAGGCGATACCGGTCTACCAGCGCGCGGCGCAATTGGAGCACATCGATGTCGTGGGCCTGGATTGCCACATCGGCTCACAGCTCACCGAAATCAGCCCCTTTATTGATGCCCTGCATCGCCTGCTGGCATTAATAGACGCGCTGGCTGACCACGGCATCAAGATACGTCATCTGGATCTCGGTGGCGGGCTTGGTGTGCGATATCGAGATGAAACCCCCCCTTCGATAGCGACCTATATTGGCGCGATACGCGAGGTGTTAGGCACGCGCAAGGTGCAACTCATGTTTGAGCCAGGGCGCTCGATAGCCGCCAATGCCGGATTGTTGGTGATGCAAGTGGCGTACCTGAAGTCGACGTCAGATCATCACTTTGCATTGGTAGATGCCGCGATGAATGACATGATTCGTCCCGCTCTCTATGAGGCGTGGCTGGACATCCAGCGCGTTGAACAAAATAACGCCGGTGAAACGCAGCAGTGGGATGTGGTGGGCCCGGTCTGTGAAACCGGTGATTTTCTGGGCAAGGAGAGAACGCTTGCGCTCAGCCCGGGCGACCTGCTGGCCATGTTCGGCGCCGGCGCCTATGGATTCACCATGAGTTCCAACTACAACAGTCGCGGCCGCGCGCCGGAAATTATGGTGGACGGCGACAACATGTATCTGGTGCGACCGCGGGAAACTCTCGCCGATCTCATACGCGGCGAAACCTGCCTGCCTGCGCCGGCCGCCGCCGACTGATCGGGCAGAACCTTATGCAACTACAGTTTACTAAGATGCATGGCACAGGAAATGACTTCGTCGTCATCGACCTGATCAGCCAGCATTACCAGCTGCGCTCTCAGGACGTGAGAAAGCTGTCAGACCGGCATTTTGGGGTGGGTTGTGATCAAGTATTGGTAGTGGAGCCACCGCACAGTCCGCACGTTGATTTTCGCTACCGCATTTACAATGCCGACGGCAATGAAGTGGAGCAGTGCGGCAATGGCGCACGCTGTTTCGCACGCTTTGTGCGCGACAAGAAACTGACCACCAAAAAAATCATCAGCGTGGAAACTTCTGCGGGCGTCATCGAGCTCCGCGTGCGTCCCAATCATGACGTTGAGGTCAATATGGGGCCGCCGCAGTTTGAACCCGCCAACATTCCGTTCGCGGCCAGCGTTCGGGCGCCAAGCTATCCTCTTTTGGTGGACAACAAAACACTGGAAATTGGCGCAGTGTCGTTGGGTAATCCACACGCGGTGCTGCGTGTTCCCAATGCCAGCAAGGCCGACGTTGAAAAGCTGGGGCCACTGATCGAATCACACGCTGACTTTCCGCAGCGGGTTAATGCCGGTTTCATGCAAGTCGTCTCGGACCGGGATATCCGGTTGCGCGTCTACGAGCGAGGCGTGGGCGAGACACTCGCCTGCGGTACCGGCGCCTGCGCCGCAGTGGTGTATGGCATCTCCCGCGGTTGGTTGCGCGAATCCGTGACAGTTGGACTGCCGGGGGGTAAGCTTTCAGTATCGTGGGCGGGCGAAGGCAAATCGGTCATCATGACCGGCCCCACCGCAGTCGTGTTCGACGGCACAATAAAAATCTGAGGCTCCGCTCGCGGAGCCCAATCATAGCGTGGAGCGCCGATAACCATGTCAGCCAGCAAAAAGAGAGGAACAGCAGTGAAGATGGCAGCAGAGCAAAGCAGCGACACCGGGCTCAACGACGACATCGTGCGCGAATACCTCAAGAACCATCACGACTTCTTACAGCGCCATCCCGACATGCTGGATTACTTGCACGTCACTCATGCCTCTGGCAGCGCTATTTCGTTAGTCGAAAAACAGGTCAGCGTACTGCGCGAACGCAATACCGAGATACGCCAGCGACTAAAGACACTCACAGTGAATGCCAAAGAAAACGATGTGCTGTATACACAGACCCGCGCCCTTATATTGAAGCTGCTGGACGCCGATTCTGTTGAGGCTCTGTACGCCCGGTTCATTGCGGCGATGAAAGAGGACTTTGGTGTCCAGTATGTCAGCATGATCCTCTACGCCAACGACGCCAACGACGCCAACGACGCCAACGATAGCAGCATGCAGGGTTGGCGCACCGCACCACAGGACGCCGTCAAACGCGAGATCGGCTCGCTGTTCAAAGGCCATAAACCCGTGTGCGGTACGCTGCGCGCGGAAGAACTGACATTCCTGTTTGCCGAGACTACAGCCGTGGGCTCGGCGGCACTGATGCCGCTGTCTGATGGCGAGCCACTGGGCCTGATCGCCGTAGGCAGTGCGGACGCGAACTACTATAACAACAAGGTCGGCACGCTGTTCCTGTCTCATATTGCCGACGTTATCGTGAAACTCCTGTCGCGCTTCCAAGACGCCAGGGCATGAAGACACCGTGAGCACAAACGTCGCGCAGGCTGATCCGCTGGGGATGTCTGCCATGCAGTTTATCCACTATCTGCGCGATGTACGCCAGCTTTCGCCCCACACCATCAGCAATTACCAGCGCGACCTCACGTCACTGGAACGCTACTGCGAAACGAGTGACGCAAGCGGTCCCATCGAAGCATTATTGGAAGCCGATATTCGCGCCTGGGCAAGCCGCTTACACCGTCAGGGACTCGCCGGCGGCAGCATACAGCGCAGCCTGTCCGCCGCCCGCTCGTTCTATAACTTCCTCGGACGCGAGAGCGGACTGCGACGCAACCCGGCCGCCAGTGTGCAAGCGCCGCGCAGCCCTCGCAAACTGCCGAAAACTCTCGATGCTGACCAGGTCAGCAAATATCTGGTCTTTGATGCTGACTCCCAGACCGCATGTCGCGACAGCGCGATGGCGGAATTATTTTACTCCTCGGGGCTGCGCCTCGCAGAACTGGCGGCCGTGCAGGTAGACGATATCGACCCGCAGTCGAAACTATTGACGGTAACCGGCAAGGGCCGCAAGACCCGCATCGTGCCGGTCGGCTCCATGGCGCTGCAGGCCATCGCGCGGTGGCTCAAGGTGCGACCGACAGTCTCAGTCGATGGCAGCGAGTGCCGCGCGCTGTTCACCAGCAATCGCGGCAGGCGCATCAGTGTGCGCTCGATTCAAGCGCGCCTCAAACTCCAGGGTCGCAAGTCAGGGATGCGCCAGGACGTTCATCCGCACATGCTGCGCCACTCATTCGCCAGCCATATGCTAGAGTCCAGTGGCGATCTGCGCGCGGTGCAGGAACTGCTGGGGCATGCGAATATCTCCACCACCCAGATCTACACGCATCTGGATTTCCAACACCTCGCCAAGGTCTACGACGCCGCCCATCCGCGCGCGAAACGCCGCAACAAGGATTGAAACATGCCCGTCTCGGTGATTACCTTCGACCTGGATAACACCCTGTGGGATGTGGAACCGAGCCTTATTCGAGCTGAAGAGGCACAACAGTCGTGGCTGCGACAACACCGGCCGGGCGCAGTTGATGCCTTCGATCAAGACGCTTTGTTCGAGTTCAAAAAATCGGTTTGGAAGCGGCACCCCCACTTGTCACACCATGTCAGCCAGATGCGCATCGAGACGCTATATGAGTTACAGCTTGCCGCCGGCTTCGACGAGGAGGCCGCCCGCAGCGGCGCACAGCAAGCATTTGCCGTATTCCTGCAGGAGCGCCGCAAAGTGATGCTGTACGAGGATGCGCTGGGCGTGCTGGAGGTTCTTGCCAAAACGTTCACGCTCGGCGCACTGACTAACGGCAATGCCGACATCTACAAGACCGATGCTGCCGAGTATTTTGACTTTGCCTTTCTCGCCGAGGATATCGGCAGTAGCAAGCCGCATCCGGATATGTTCCACGCTGCCCTCAAAAAGACGGGCGCAGAGCCTGCAGATATCATTCATGTAGGGGATGACCCGGAGCACGACATCCTCGGCGCCCGGGAAGTGGGCATGCGCACCGTCTGGATCAACACGCAAAACAAGCTCTGGACCGGTGGCCAGCGCGCCGACCGGGAAATCGTCAACCTGCGTCAGCTACCTGATGCTATCGACAGCATCGTCAGCCAAGGGTAGTACCCCCTCTTAAACACTGGCCTGGCATGGCCTGATTACTTCTGTTTGAGAATCTCGTTCTTGGTACGCTTGTATTCGCTTTCGGAAATCACGCCCTTATCGAACGCCTCTTTGAGGTCTAACAACTGCTTACCCTGAGTTTCAGTTGTCTTTATCGTGGTTTGGGTATCGTTGCCGCCGCACCCTGGCAGTGTTCCCACAGCCAACATCACACCAGCGATCAGTAAAGTTTTTTTCAACATCTCACGTCATCCTTCTCGTTTAAGACACACCAACGTGCGGATCGATTCAACGCATGCTGATTATCGCCGTCATCACGAGTGTTATTATAAGACAAAAAAAGGGGGCCAAAAGGCCCCCAAAAAAACGCATCGTGAGACGCGCCCGCAAAGTCGTTACTATGCGCCGCTGCCGCTGGCGCCGACGAACTCGGGGTAAGCTTCCATGCCGCACTCGGCCATGTCCACACCCTCGTACTCTTCCTGTTCGGTGACGCGGATTCCCATTACTGCCTTGAGAACGCCCCAGACCACCAAGCTAGCTCCGAAGACCCAGATAAAGATCGTGGCTGCACCTATCAACTGACCGCTGAAGGAAGCATTTTCGCCGTTGGTTATCGGCACCAACATGAGACCTAAAAATCCAACCACACCGTGGACAGAGATTGCACCGACGGGATCATCGATCTTCAACTTGTCGAACGCGATGATAGCGAACACAACCAGCACACCACCCATTGCACCAAACAGTGTTGCCTGCAGGGCAGTCGGGGTAGAGGGTTCTGCTGTGATTGCAACCAGACCAGCCAGAGCACCGTTAAGCGCCATCGTCAGGTCAGCTTTGCCGAACATCAAACGTGCGAGGACCAGTGCCGCGATCAGTCCACCCGCTGCTGCAGCATTTGTGTTCATAAACACAATGGCTACTGCGTTTGCGCTTTCGACGCTTGCAGTTGCCAGCACTGAGCCGCCGTTGAATCCGAACCAGCCCAACCAAAGGATGAATGTTCCAAGCGTTGCCATCGGCAGGTTTGCACCAGGAATCGGCCTGACTGAACCATCAGCTGCGTACTTGCCCTTTCGAGCGCCCAGCAGAAGAACACCTGCCAGAGCCGCTGACGCACCTGCCATGTGGACGATACCTGAGCCGGCAAAGTCCGAGAAGCCGAGGTTACCCAGTGTGTACATGCCAAAGACTGCCTCGCCACCCCAGGTCCAGCTACCTTCCATCGGGTAGATAAAGCCGGTCATGACGACTGCAAATGCCAGGAAGGCCCACAGCTTCATACGCTCTGCGACGGCGCCGGACACGATTGACATGGCGGTTGCTACAAACACAACCTGAAAGAAGAAATCTGCGGAGGGTGCGTATGTAGCAGGCTCTTCTGCCCCGGCAACGCCGTCACCGACGATTCCACTCAAAAAGAGTGAAAACTCATCACCGCCATACATGATTGAATAACCACATACCATATACATCGTACATGCCACTGCGTACAGCGAGATGTTCTTCAGCAAAATTTCAGTGGTGTTCTTGGAGCGAACAAGGCCGGCTTCCAGCATTGCGAAACCTGCCGCCATCCACATTACGAAGGCACCCATCACCAGAAAGTAAAAGGTGTCGAGGGCGTACTGTAGTTCAAAAATATCATTTTCCATGGGGTTACTCTCTGCTAACAGTCAGTAGGGGTTTAGATCGCGTCTTCGCCGGTCTCACCGGTACGAATCCGAATCACCTGCTCCAGCGCGGAGACAAATACCTTGCCGTCACCGATCTTGCCGGTGTTAGCCGCCTTGGAGATGGCCTCAATGGTTTGCTCTGCGACACCGTCTGCTACGGCGACTTCGATTTTTACCTTGGGCAGAAAATCAACGACATATTCCGCGCCACGGTACAACTCGGTGTGGCCCTTCTGGCGACCAAATCCTTTGACTTCGGTCACGGTGATTCCCTGCACGCCGATTTCAGACAGGGCTTCGCGTACATCGTCCAGTTTGAATGGCTTGACTATGGCCGTAATTAATTTCATATAAAAACTCCGGAATGGGAGTCGGCCAGATAGCTGGCCGACTCTAGGCTACACGTTACGATTACAGGCTTTTGCTGATGGAGAAGACTGCTGTTGCGCTACAGATTCCTGCATCGCCAAAGCAAGCTTGATCATCCAGGTCTGTATCGACATAGGCGACAGCAAGATCAACACCGAAGACCGAGTACCCGAGAGTCACAGACCAATCGGTGTAGTCTTCAATAGTTTTGTCTTGATCAAGGTCGTTGTAGCCAACATGGAAGCCCAGCGAGAAGTCCTCCATGAACGACAAGCTGTAACCCGCATTGTAGTACCAGTACTCGCCGGTTTTAGCGTAAAAGTCGTCTGAGTAGATGACGCCCAAGGACAAGTCCTTCCATGATCCTGTCGCGCTGAACTCTTGGTAAGCGCCCTTGGGGTCTATGGTATCGCCGGGGTAGTCATAATAGAAGTAACCCACATCGACGCCAAAATCGGTATCACCGATAGGACCAGCCCAACCAGCGTAGTAGTCAATTTCCATGGTGCCGTAACTGCCAGTAGGGTTATCACCACCGAAGTCCACAGACGACGCCCACGTGCCGACATAAAAACCCGGCTCGAAAGACACATCAAATCCGCCCTGAATTGCGGCGTCTTTGCCTGTCTGTGAAATACCCCGGAAGCGGTAATCTGACACCAGCGCGATGTTGCCGCTAACGTCAAAGGCCTGAACCGGCGTTGTAAATGCACCTGCCAACAAGGCCGTTCCAACCGCTGCTGTAAGTAGCTTTTTGTTTAACATGTCTCTTTACTCCTAAGGTTTAAAGTCAAAGTGCAGACTCCGTAAGGCGTCAAACTATTGCTGCGGACGCATGACGAGCGCTTTACCGATCTGTCATTCGTGTTAAAGCAGGGTCTGTGCCAACCACCGGTTTACTCTTAAATATCAGAGAGATAAAGATAAATATCATTTTTGAATAGGATGATATGCCGCTTAATAATGCACTGTTATGGTGCGCTGATCTAAAATCGTGCACTGCTGCGCGCTGTGCCACCTGCTCTAAATGCTCTACACTTTGGCCACACTCACCACAGCAGAAAACGGCGCACTCATGGCACTCAAACCACCTCTCCCCTGGGAAATACTGCAACAAGTCAGCGAATTCGTGGGCGGCAAGGGCGTTAAAGAGGAAGTCGACAAAAACATGCGCTCACTGGCGCAGTCTGCGCTGACTCGCCTGGATATGGTGAGCCGCGAGGAGTTTGACGCGCAAGCTGCGGCCCTGAAACGGACACGGGATCGAGTCGCTGTGCTGGAAGCCACGCTTGAAGAGTTAAATCAGGCGGTAGAGGCTCTCACCGGCGCTCGCTAAACCGGCCTGCAGCGCCCAGACCCACCTATCGAACACCGCGCAGCACACGCTCAAGGAAGAGCCATGGAATTATCCATCATCAATAGCAGGGCGCTGACGGGTATCGAGGCGCCGCTGGTACAGGTTGAGACACACTTGTCCAACGGGCTACCAGCCTTCCATATTGTCGGCCTCCCGGAAACGGCGGTGCGCGAAAGTAAGGATCGCGTGCGCAGTGCGATTCTCAACTCGCATTTCACCTTCCCCGATCGACGCATCACCATTAATCTGGCGCCAGCAGACCTGCCCAAAGAGGGCGGCCGATTCGACCTTCCCATCGCCCTGGGTATTCTCGCCGCCTCCGGCCAGCTGCCACCGGACCGTCTGCTGCAACATGAGTTTCTGGGGGAGCTGGGCCTCGATGGCAGTCTTCGCAACGTACCAGGTGTGGTGGCAGCAGCTGCCGCTGCTACTCGCGCGGGGCGTCATTTGGTGGTCGCTACCGATAGCGCCCCTTCGGCAGCGCGCGTCCCGAATTCTGTCATTATTGGGGCGCCCGATATTCTGACGCTGTGTGCTCATCTTAACGGCAGCGAAACACTCGCTGCGGCCAGGCCAAAGGCGTTTTCCACTCGTCATAAACAACTGGATCTCGCTGACGTCGTCGGCCAGCAAGGCGCGCGGCGCGCGCTGGAGATCGCCGCCAGTGGCGGCCACAATTTGCTTCTCTGCGGGCCGCCTGGCACCGGAAAGACGCTGCTCGCCCGCCGTTTACCGGGGATACTCCCGCCGCCAAGCGCCGATGAAATACTGCTTGGCCTCGCGTTGCGCGACATCCACGACGGTACCAGCGGTGAAGACTTTGCCTTTGAACGACCCTTTCGCAACCCTCACCACACCGCCACAGCGGCAGCACTGGTTGGGGGCGGCAACCGACCGCGGCCGGGTGAAATATCGCTTGCGCACGGCGGGGTGCTTTTCCTCGATGAGCTGCCGGAGTTCAGCCGCCATTGCCTGGAGGTTTTGCGTGAGCCGATGGAGTCCAGCGAGATCACCCTCGCCCGCGCCAGACACAGGACGACCTATCCCGCCAGGTTTCAACTTATTGCAGCCATGAATCCATGCCCGTGCGGCTACCTGGGTGATGAAGCGCGCCCGTGTCGGTGCACGCCGGACCAGATTCAGCGCTACCGCTCACGTGTGTCCGGTCCGTTGCTGGATCGAATTGATCTGCACGTGCAGGTCAATCGAATACCCCCTGGGGATTTGCTCACGCCACGCTGCACGGCTGAGACCTCTGCCGTCGTGCAGGAACGGGTATTTCTCAGCCGCGCGAGCCAGCAAGCGCGGCAAGGCAGACCCAATGCGCTGCTGACTGCAGATATGTTGGCAAGCACTTGCGTACTGGGAGAGGTTGAGAAAAAAGCGTTAGAATCAGCAGCGAGCAGACTGCACTTGTCTGGCAGAGGCTTACACAGAACCTTGCGAGTCGCGCGCACGATTGCCGATCTGGATGGCTGCGAGGCTATTGAAATCAAACATATCAGCGAAGCGCTGGCTTATCGTAGATGAGATGCTATGCGGCCATTTGGCCCGTCACGAAAATACGTCGACGCTATCGAAGCGATTGGCCCAACTGTTCTCTTTGCGGAACGAATCAATCCACTCCGTCTTTTGTGGAGCACTCAATGCATGCTCAACGATTTTCGCGGCGTCCATTTCAGCATCCACGAGAAACAGGCCTTCGTCATCGACGTTATGCATTAACATTTCACCAAAGGACGAGCTGATCACCGGAATCCCCAAAGCCCGATATTCGTAGTACTTTATTGGGTCAACGGATTCGGTGAGACCGTCGCGCTTGAAGGGTATGAGCCCGATGGTGAATTTTTGCATCGCCCTGATTGCCTGATCATTCAAACATTCCGGCAGTAATTCTATATTGGACGGCAAGTTATCGGGGACACGGACGTAATGCGGCCCGATAATTCGGATGCGAGCGTGCGGATTTGCATGGGCGAGTTTCAACACCATATCCCAGTCAAACCACTTCGCAACTGTGCCTACATAGCCGAGTACGGGCGGGGAATCGTTGGCGCTCTCAGGGTAGCTCAACGACGTATCGAACACGTCCGACGCGTTTTTGGTCAGTATCACCGGGCGAATAAGACTCCACTTATCATGCAGTGCAGTCGATGATACAAGCACCTTGTCGACACTCTGCATTATCTGCAGCTCCGTAGCCGCAAACGAATACCGCGAGATCCCGCCATAAAACGCTGGGAAGTTGTCCATCGCATCATACAGTGATGTGCTGAATGGAAATGTCTTGAGCAGCGCCATGGCCAATTTACTCGGCTTACCGATAGCCAGGAAGACGCGATCCTTGGCCACCAAGCGACGCACTTCTGCAAAAATAGCATGCCAAAAGAGGAGATTAACCTGGCTGAGAAACCCCAGTGGCTCTATTGGCATCGAGTACACCGACTTTACTGTCAGCCATGAAGGACAATCGGGGCACACTAAAGATTGCTTTCGATTGGCACGAAAAACATCGCTAACGGCGGGCAGCCGGGAGGCATAAGGGTCTATCCACAAAACACTGCCGCCGGTTGTCGCATGAAACCACTGCACAAACCGATGAGGTCGTTGCTCGAAGCTATTCCACGGCAGCGGTGAGAGATAAATCAGTTGCATGTCACTTAGATTGCACGCAAAAACTCCACAATTCTCATGGCGGCTTTCCCATCTCCATATGGCGACACGCCTCTAGCCATTTCTAGATAGGCTGATTCGTCATCGAGCAATTTCTGAGCTTCTAGAAGAATAGCATCCTTACTAGATCCTACAAGTTTTACCACTCCCATGTCGACGGCTTCGGGACGCTCCGTTTCTTCACGGAGCACCAGCACTGGCTTTGACAGCGCAGGCGCCTCCTCTTGCACGCCACCGGAATCGGTAATTATCAGGTATGCGCGCTTCATGACGGCCACAAAGGGAGCATAATCAAGCGGCTCACAGAGTGTGATATTTGGCGTGCCGGAAAGATATTTTTGCGCCACCTCCCTGATATTCGGATTCGGGTGGACGGGATAAAGTATTTGTATGTCGGGGTTGTGCTCCGCCAAAGCAGTTAATGCGTGGCAAATGTTCAAAAACGGCTCGCCAAAATTTTCACGTCGATGCGAGGTCACCAAAATGAGCCGTTTGCTCTCGTCGAGGTCCAGCTCCAGCTCAATATCTGCCCCAGCCGTCATAAGCAACGCGTCAATCACCGTATTGCCTGTCACAAGAATATCTTTCTCCGGTACACCTTCCCGGATCAGGTTATCTGACGAGCTGGTGGTCGGCGCAAAGTGCCATTTGGCCAGACGACTGGCAATAACGCGATTTGCCTCCTCTGGAAAAGGGTTTCTGATATCGCCGGTACGCAGGCCAGCCTCGACATGACCAAAGGCGACGTTGTGATAGAAGCACGCCAACGCAATGGTCATTACCGTGGTGGTATCACCTTGAGCCAATACGATGTCAGGCTTTTCGGTTAGAAACACCTCGTCGAGTTCGAGCAACAAGCGAGCCGTCAATGGTGTTAGGGCCTGGTTGGGCCTCATGACATTTAGGTCGATATCGGGTTCGATACCGAAAAACACCAACACCTGATCAAGCATATGCCGATGCTGTGCAGTGGCCAGTACCCGCACCTCGGCCCAGGACTGCTGCTTGAGCGCAAGAATTACGGGAGCCATTTTTATCGCTTCCGGACGAGTGCCAACAACACAAATGATCTTCTTCATACTGGTGATGTCGCTACAATCTGCAGGTTGTCTCATTTAGTTTCGGTCGGGAGCGCATGCCTCCCGACCCGCGGGCAGAATAGGTGATTTGCTGCGAAAAATACACGATAAGCCGTCTTAATGTCAAACATTTACATAGACTGCGAGGAGTCTATGCCTGGTGTTGCCCGCCTGATGCTGAACGACCAAGGCGCGCGCAGCACCCCTGTTCTGGGGGGGGAGTACACCGTTTCGCGCGCTGCCAGTATGGGTCTCTTATGCGGCAGTATTTATACCGTGGGCAAGATCACGGAGTATTAACGTTCCAGCACAATAATCCTGTGCCAGCGAATCAATGACCTGCAGATTCCGCTTGATCATCCACTCGCGGGATGCCGCGTCCGGAAAAAATCCCGCTCTAAAGTCGCTCTCCAGTACAAACTGATAGCCTTTTTCACAAAGATCACCAAGTCGGGGAGATCGGACAATCGGTATCACACCAAAGCGCAAGTACTCCGTCAGTTTGGTCGGGCATGCCACGCGATTGACTGCTGTATCGTTCCTGAGGATCAAACCGAAATCGGCCGCGTCGTAGACGCGGGGCAAACGCTCCTTATCGCAAAAACCTGATCCAATACTGACACCCATCTGCTTTGCGGACTTCCTGATACGCTTCTGCTCCTGGGAATAGAAATCGTATTTCGCCCACGGCATCGTATGCTTCGCCAGCTCCAGCATAGCGCCTATATTTTGCCAGGGCTGGGTTCCGCCCGCGTAAACAACCGCGACAGGGAGTTCCTGCTGCACCGCCTCCCGCACGAAGCGACTTTGCCTGGGCTCGTTCTCTTCATTTAGATCATCCCAGATATCTTCAATAACCGGAATGGTGATCCAGCTCGGATTGCACTGCGGATATTTTTTAGCGTAGTGCTCAATCATGGCATTACTGACAGCAACACATTTCATGGCCTCACCAAGAACCCGCTCTTCGACACGTTCATAATGCGCTTTCAGTTCCGGTCGCCCCATCATCTCCTCTTCTTCGGGCGTCACACCATGAATGTCGACACAGACCTTGCCGGTATGTAACCAGGGAAGGATGTGCTCAGCTAAATGAAGTGTATGCACATAGAGTAGATTAACGGCAGCACAAATTCGGGTTATGAGATCTGCGCTTCTGCTACCTTGCGGGTTAAGCAAAACTTCAGCCGTAGTTTCATCGCGCCAATGAATCTTAACTGACTGGTCATCGTGGTGATCTGCGAAATTGAGATAGATACGAGGCAGACCAACAAACTCCCGATCAATGGCCGCGATACGGCTCATCCAGCCTTCGCGTATTTTGTTCGGCGAAGGGTAAGGCGCGACGATGGCAACCACAGCATTATTTATCTCACTAGACATTCTCAATCGTCCAGGCGCATATAGCCGTCTACCGTTGATTCCAGCGAGTAACTCATCCAACTATTTGCCGCTATCTCCGCCTTGTCGAGATAGTGCTCATAATCCATCAGGACACGATTCAACGCGCACACTATACCCGCAACACTCTGCTGGCCGGGACACAATGAGTTTCGCTCAATCCTTGCCACGTTCAAATCCGCCGCAGAAATGGCCACATCGTTAGCTATATCGGCACTACCGTAAGACTGCTGCAAAGTCAGCGCAGCGCCGGTACTCGAGAGGACCATAGGCAGACCAAAATAGCAGTACTCTAGGCTGGCGATACTGTATCCCTCAACCAGGCTCGGTAGCAGCGCCACATGCGAATCGCTCAATAAACGCGACACAGCCTCTCTATCGAGTGGCCCGGTGAATTTTACGGTATCTAGCAGCTGTAACTGTTGCGCTGTCGAGTGGATCGTCTTTCCAAGACTCGTACGCTCATCTATAACACCACACATATAGAGCTTTAAGTTTGGAAACGATTTTTTGATTTCACGCACCGCATGCAAAACTGCTATGTGATTCTTTTGCGGGTGCGCATTGGCCAACATCACAAGAACGGGGGCCGACACCGCGCGCAGTCGCCTCTGCTTCAGAAGTTCTACGGGAGGTCGTATCAAACCTTCCCTGGCGAGCCCGTTCTGGATAACGCGTATTTTCCGCGGATTTATCTTCAGCTCATTCACGGCATAATCGCGCACGAACTCTGAAACGACTATGCAGTGTTCTACACACTGGTCACGCAACAGGGCAAGCGACTGGTTATCTTTCTGCCAGTGATAGGCGTTATGCAGTACCTCGTCTATCTTTATACCAGCTGCCGAGATCTGCTCGAGCCCATCGTAGCAGTGGTGGGCAATAACACGCTCAAAACGCCTCTCCAGCAGGAACTGCAATAGTGCGCTTACATTGCCATCAAACTCGACAACCTCGACGCCCAGTTTCCTGGCCTGTTCGCCCGCACGACCCGCTCTACCTTTAACAATTATAGAGCACGCGATCCCTCTGGCTGAGAGCTCAACAGCAAGATCAAGTACAACTTTTTCAAGGCCACCATCAAAAAATTCAGCGGCATACATGGCCCAGCTGCGTCGATTGGGTAAATGCAGATTGGTCTCGGAAGAGCCATGGTCAGCATAGCGCGCGGAAGCTTGTCTTCGAACAGGAAACACTGCAATCGGTTTTTGGAAGAACCTGATATTACCCAGATATGACTTCGTTCTCCGCCATGTCTCCTTAGGCCCAAAACGAACCATAGCAACCGAAAAACGGGTCACCAGGCGGTACGCTTTTCTTATACGCCGCATCAGCTATTTGCAAGACTGTGTGATTTGACACGCATGGGCTCGATAACAGTCACTCCGCCGGGGTGCTTCTGGTGGCCATTACATAGCCAAAAGCCTCATGGATTTCAAACCCATTAGAGACGAGCTCGGCGCTAAGAATAGCAGCATGCTCGTGGCCTTTCCTGAAAGCTACAGTCGCAATATCCTGCCGCTCTATTTGGGCGATAACCCAGTCTGTCTCGATATGGTTTGTCCATCGCTCCTCGATATAAGACAGCAAAGCTCTGCGTATTTCCACATCTGCCTTGGGGGCAACCACACCCATATTTCTAAGATAGTAGTTACGCACGGCTACCAGCGGTGGAGCATCCTCAAGACCTACCAGACTGATCGCCATCTGCTCTGGCACCAGTGCCGGGCGCGTGCGGTCCAATCGACCCATCAGGTGCACGGCCGCATCATGACTTGGGTATACCTTGTACTTGGAAATATTCTGCCAGGACCATTCATCGCGCTCTACCGCTGTCGGCCCCGCAAACGCGAAGATCAGCACTATCGCAGCGATACTGACCGTCCTGATCCAGACTCGCAGCGGTGTGATAGAGGCAATAGCACCGATCATTAGAGCCAGCAGCAGCGGGGCGGGCCACGACCAGAATATACGCCAGCTTAGAGCGTGCGCTATATACGTACCCAGCAACTGTGAAACAGCCGGACACAATAAGAGCAGGGTGCATGCGAAGACATAATTGCATATCCAGGACAAGCCGCGCAGATTCGCCCGGCTCGCTAGAAAAGGCAAAAGGAGTAAGCCCAGTAGCACCAGATTGCTTCTGTCCAGACCCAGGGCCGTCTGGTAGCCCAGAACAACTGCGGAAGGAACATCATAAAAATCGTTAACTACGGGTTGCACGCCACTCGCGACGACAGCCTGAGTCTTCGTAACTGCAGCATCAGCCGCCTGAAAGCCCTCTCTGGCAATGCGATAGAAGTTTGTCAGGTAAAGCTTCATCCACACTGCCCCAAGCAGCACGCCGAAACTTGCCGTAACACCCAGTAGGGATTCGCGTATTGACTGCCGCGACCACTTCATACCGGCCAGCAGCACTATGCCTGCAGCCAGCGGGCCAAGGACCGCGCCATTCACGGTGAACCCCACACCTGCGAACTGATGCAGCATGAGGAAGGTCCAGTTACGCGCCGTGGGATCGCTGCGATATCGCAACGCCGAGTAAACAATCATCGGCAGAGCCACAAATAGATAAATGGCCTTTCCCTGATAGAGTCTTACAAATGCAAAATTGCCATAGGTTCGATGTTCATCGCCCCAAAGCGCCAAAAATAGAATCAAACACGCCAGACCGAGCAGCGCGGCCCCGCAGGGCAGAAAGCGCCGCAGTATTACCCATTGCGTCAGTGCACCCACAATCGTCCAAAGCGCCGGAAGAACGAGGTAATACAGCAAGTGCACTGACAGTCCAGTAAAGCTCGCCACAACCGCGACAAAATACTCATAGGTTTGCAGCAGGTGATAGGCGCCCTCCAGCGGAGGCACCCCACTTCGATAGAGGTTGTCGAGCCCATATAGAGGAGCCGCCGGATTATCCAGCGTCGCCGAAATCAGGCTTACAAAATAGGCATCATCGGGGTCCGGGTTATTGGACCCGAGCGTGAGTAGAACCGCAATGGCGCAGATCGCCACCAACACGGCCACCTCCCGTCCCCCCATAAAGGGGTTGTCAGCCTGCAGACTGGTTTCTTTAGAGGCAAAGGCGCGCGCTGCGGCAAATAGGTAGACAGAAGCAAGCGCCCAGAAAATCCACTCCGAGTTTGATAACCACACAATAGTGACGATTACAAAAGGGCACAGGAACCAAAACCAGCCGGGAAGAGCTTGCAGCACACCTGACTTCCCCCCCTCGGCATTCCAGGTCGGAGCACGTGAAGTCGTTGCCCGCTTACCCAGGGCAAAGAGCATCACCGACAAGAGCAATACCGGCGCCAGAGAGTAAGTCTTCAGTACAGTGAAATCTGACCGAAAGTAAATAAGAATATGGGCATACAATGTCCACGCCCCGAACAAAGCGATGCCGATAGCCAGCGATTCAGTGATTATTTGACCGCGTAGTTTCATGCTTTTATATTCACACAGGATGGGCCCGGGCAAACAGCCCCTTGTTGTTCGGGGCACAGTATCCAAGGAGACTTCCAATAAGTCCACGCTTGATCGAGTGGTTTACGCAGGCGACGCGATTGCTGCGCCGTTATTTACTAACGTATAATGCTCGCCCATAGTTCTTGCCACAGGGTTCAGGTCAGCTCAGGCGCGGGAATACTCGCATTTATCAGGACAGTGACAATGTTCAAGAATTTTGAAATTGCCTTTTTTGGCCCCTACCCCCACAGGGAGCAGATAAAGGAGGGCTGGATGAGCCGAGTTTACTCCATCGACCAGGCTTTCAAGGCATGGCATCGCATCTACGTCCATATCGACATCAAAATATACGGTGACCAGCAGAGAATGGTGCGGGTCACAGACTCGACGGCCGTGATCTATCTCAACCCCGAAACAGACGAGGGCAAAAGCTATATAAAGCAGATCGTCGATACTGTGCGCGCCGTTTATTGCCATACGCTACACCTGGCAGAGTACCTCGTGGACTATCTGGATTCTGGAAAAATTTGCGTCGACGTGCATGGTGTAACCCCGGAAGAAGAGGCGATGATGGGCAATCCCCACAATGTTGAACGCTATGCCCGCGTAGAGGAGCAAGTACTAAAAAAAGCCCGCTTGTGTGTCTTTGTCACCAATGCGATGGATTCTCACTACAAAAATAAGTATCCCAATATAGACTACGCTTGGACCAAAGTAGGCATATTTGAAAAATATGATAATCAGGGTTACTCACTTGAATCCGAAACAGAGACCACTGAACTGCCTGTTAAGGTTATTTACGCCGGAGGAACGCAGGCTTGGCAGAATATTGACAAGATGGTCGATTCCGTCGCCAAATCGACGAACCGGGCAAATTTCATTTTCTTTTCTCACGAACATGACGTTATCGAGAAGAAACTGCCTGCTTCCTCAAAGGATTATGTAAGTTTGGGGTTCTGCGAAAAAGAAAATCTGGCCGCGGAATACTCCGCCGCCAATTTCGGTTTTATCGTACGAGATTGCAGCCCGGTCAACCGCGTGGCTTGCCCTACCAAGCTCATTGAGTACCTGTGTTATGGCGTGGTTCCAATTGTTGAACTAGTAGAAATTGGTGACTTCGCCGAGTATGGATACGAATATGTTAGTGTCGCTGATTTCAATGAGGGGTTTTTCCCCGATAAGGCCTCCCGCAAATGGATGATCGAGAAGAACTTTGATGTCGCCAGGACAATGCAGATCGAGTACGAAACCGCATTGGAAAACTTGTCAGCCCGTGTCCTGGGACAGTAAATCACAATGCTTGAGCTAGATAAGAAACATAATCAGATTATAAAGACGCTAAATGCAATGCGGGCGACCCAATCACGGGCGAGCGCGCTGCAAAGTGAGCGGAGGGCAAATGCCATTATTACGTAAGGATGGCAAGGATCTGCTTTTTATACACATTCCCAAATGTGGCGGCACATCACTGGAGAAGCTGTTTAGTGACAATGTCGAAATGTCACTCTTCCACTCCGGCCCTGGAGAACTACACTGCTCACCGCAACATTTTCATGCAAGCCTACTAGAGGATCTTTTTGATTACCGCGTTCCGCCCGCTGTGACCATCGTAAGAAATCCTTTTGGTCGCCTGGTGTCGGACTATCGGTATCAACGTCAAAATGGTTTAAGCGAGAATATCGCATTCGACCAGTTTGTTGAGAATAGCTTCGGCGAGTATTGGAAAAACAGCTATGTTTACGACAACCATATCCGCACGCAAACACAGTTTATAACAGCGGAAACAATCATTTTCAGATTCGAGGAGGCAGGCGTAGATGCGGCCCGAAAATACATAGATGACTATCTGGGTATTCCCTCAGGAAAAAAAATTACGAAAGAAAACGTCTCCAGGAAACTGGATTTTTTGATCGCACCGGAAACCCTTCGCCTGATCAACAGTTTTTATCACAGAGATTTTGAATTGTTGGGCTACGCTCAGATTCAGCCTGGGAAAAAGCCCAAAAAGCTCTCATCATTATCCTATTCGCCTCAGCCAGCATCGGATTTAACTCCTTCCAAGTTCATTAGGCAGAAAGTTTTGCACGACAAGACCCTTGTCGTTGAAGGAGCTGTCAACCGAATGACGGCAGACCTGGAGCGAGCGGAGAAAGATCGAAAATCTGCAGAAGACGCGGTTTCGAATATTGAAAAGGAGCTGCAAGAGCAGTCGCTCGCAAATTCCGCACTCGCCAGCAAGCTGGATCAGCGTTTAGCCGGACTCGAGGAGTTGTTTAAGGGTAGCGTAACAAGTCTGCTGGAGGAGGCACTTTCCAAGCAAGAGACCAGTGCCAGAAAATTGCAGGAAGCAGTTAAGAACAGTCTTGAGAACGTGGGCGATGAGTTAGCAGGCCTGCATCAGATACAGTCGCTGGCTACCGTGGTCGAAGAGCTAGATAAAAGCGTTATTCGATATCGCGACGAAGCCACTAACGAATCAACTGAACTCGCCACTCACTTGGAAAAACTCGTCTCCGAACGAGAATCCAGCTATAGGAATATTCTGAAAAACTTCACAGAGTCGTATTCAGTCCATAACACCGAAATGACAGAGTTACTTGAAGATATTCAGAGTGAGTCAAAGTCTACGGGAGCCTTCCTGGAGAGTAAGCTTACCCGGCTCGACAGTTATCTGGGCAGTAACGCAAAAACGTTTGAGGCCGTTCAGAAAAACATTGGCCAGGTACTCACTACTGTAGCCCGCGGCTTCGACAGTCAGAACAGCAATCAGGCAGGGCACACCACTGAGCTAAGCAATCAATTTTCCGAGCTTGTGCGATATCTAGCCGACATAACTCAGTCTTTGGACAAAACAGGCAGTGATGTCATCAAGGCTGTTAAAGCATCTCGGGAGTTAGTAACCGATAGACTGGGCGGCGAGTATAAGTTTGTAACAGATGAGCTTGCCAGTCTTAACAGCTCATTGAGCGACAGCTCCCAGCCTTTTGAGACGATCCAGAAGACTCTGGCACAGACGACCGAAACAATCGCGCTGGGCTTCGACAAGCACTACTCGTTGCATGCAAGCCAGGGCCAGGAGCTTAGCGCCAGCCTTTCAAAACTGGCAGAAAAACTAGCGGGCTTGGACCAGAATCTTGCCGAGACAAAGAATGACCTGCTCACCGCTGTTTCCGACTCCAGAGACATGGTAGCCGATTGCATGAGCATCGAGCACGACTCCTGGGTCGCTGTATTGGATAGTACGGAGAAAATTGCACAGTCCACTGACAAAATTGCCGAAAAAATCGAATCCAATGCGACATCCCACAAGACGCTGCTGCTGGCATCCGTAGATACCCTAAAGCAGGATTTATTTGGCGGGCTCGAAAAGAATGCGGGCACACTGCAACAGAAGCTGGAACACAAGCTGGAACACCTGGTCGAGAAACTAGAGCTTCTGGATAAAGATCAGGAGAGTAAAAGGCTAACCTTCGAACGTGACCTTCTGAATCAATTCACAGCGCTGAACGACACGAGGCGGCAAGAGCTCTTGGAGTTTCAAGCAAGCGCTGAAGAGCTCAATTCGCAACTTGACAGAACCAAGTCTAGTGAGCGTGATCTTCAGCAGATCGTAGCAGAAATGCTGCGATCCGAGGGAGAGCTGAAAACTAGCTTGCAGGAAACTCTAGGGCGATTCGAAATAGAGATCCAATTCAGAGATTCGCTACAAGCCAGGAACAGAAGTCTGGACGAAGAAGTTGCCAAGCTCACGCAGCGCAACAGGCAGCTAATGGAGTCAAATTCTTTCAGACTAACGAAGCCTTTGCGCTTGCTCTCCACCACACTGCAAACGCTCCGGCCCGGAGGCAGACGTTCCGCCTCTGCGTCGTCGAACGTACTTCGGCTGGCGCCACCCGACCAAACGGCAGCAGAGCCCGAGGTTGTCACAGCTTTTTCGCAACTGGACATCGCCATTGTAGTGGAGAATCTCGACCGCGGAGGCTTGGAACAAGTTGTACTCGATCACGCCCGCTATTTCAGTCATCACTGCCGCTCTCTCGATGTTTACGTCATTTACGAAACAGGGCATGTGTATGAACAGGCACTGAAGTGCGGCATCAATGTTCTATCGCTAACGAAAGACGGTTTGAATATGGAGCAATATCTTTGCAAAAAGAAGTATGACTACACTTTCTTTCATCATTCATACGGTTACCTGCCTACCTTCCGAACCGCAACAGCAACG
>Ga0209702_10001368_pt1 | contig 46948 bp, 43 predicted proteins | sample FRY01_FD_187210 | JGI IMG/M metagenome (GOLD analysis project Ga0209702, IMG submission 187210) | Freshwater microbial communities from Lake Fryxell liftoff mats and glacier meltwater in Antarctica - FRY-01 (SPAdes) (version 2) | ecosystem: Environmental > Aquatic > Freshwater > Ice > Glacier... | reverse complement strand
GAACTTCCACAAGCAGGTGAAAGTGATTGCCCATCAGGCAATAGGTGACGACCCGCACGCCCATGAAACGCTCCAGATTGCGCATGATCTTGCGAAAGACCTCCTTGTCCCGACCCTCAAAGACCTTGCGGCGGTCCACGATTCGGGAAATGCAATGATAATAGGATTTTCCATTTCCTAATAATCTTAAATACCTCATAGTGAAATAATACAGATTTCTTTCCGATCTGCAAGAAAATTATTGGCCTGGCCATTAATATAGCGTGAAGGGCCAGGCCCGAATGGCATGGAGTTAAGGCGGTTTTTCGATGCCTAGTGGCTTTCCAGCGACAAGTGGTAGGGACGGTTCGCCGAACCGTCCGCCAAAGCCAGTGAGCCCGCCGAACACGGACACCCCGGCGGTGCGTCCCTACCGGAACAATCCGGTGGCCAACGATTGGGCGGCGGCAAATTGCGCCTATTTCCGTGCCATTCGGGCTTGGCCCTTATTTATTCCTTTTTATTTCGGTGTGGGTGTAGGCGGTAGTGCGGACGACCACTTTTAGAGGCGCTGCAGAAGGCTCGGCCGCCTCCACCGAAGCGCCCGCAATCACGACGGAGAACAAAACTGAGAGAGTTTTCCGATTTCCCCGACATCGATACCATTCTCCCCGAACATCCTCAAGTGGCGGACTGCAGGACCTCCCACCCCACCCACATCAGACCGAGATCGATGATCATGTGGCTGACCCAAGCGCCAAAGAGGCTGTTGTAGCGATAGGACAGCCAGCTCCAGATTGCTCCGCCGATCCCAACACATGCACCGAGGACGAGAGCCCAGCCAATCGGGAAAAACTGACTCAGGACGACAATGTGGTGCGAGGCAAATCCGGCCGAAGCCACGAGATAGGCGAGAGGTAGTCGCATGACGTTCTGAGCCTGGCCGAAGACAAACCAGCGCCAGTAGAACTCCTCGAGGGCGGCATGGGCGAAGGAGATGAAAAGAGCGAACCAGAGAAAATGCTCGGCGACCCCGAGGTCGCGGATGCGCCCCGCGATGCGGTCACGGTTCTCGTCGAGGATGAAACCGAGCGGCGTCGCCTCGAGCAGGAAAAAGATCAGCCCCACGACGAGGAGCCCGAATCCCACGGCCGGGAGCATCCCCGCGAGATGTCGCTTCTCGCGGGAACGATCAATCATCTTCACCTTGAGAATGAGGAGAGTGGCGACGATAGGCCAGACAAGGAGGAAGACTTTGACCCCTTTGTAGAATCCGTTCCCGAACGCCGTCCCGGGGAAGAGGACGAAGTAGAAAAACGACGCGACAAAAGGGATCACGAGGGCGGGCACGAGGACGAGCCAACGGCGGCGGCGCAGGACCGGATCTGATTCGATGGTATTCACGCTTTTACTCTCGACCGGCGGCGACGGCGCTCAAATCGTTATTTCCGATCTTGTGATCGAAGGAATCGATGGCAATATTCCTGTTCACCCTGCAAAATTAAGAAACCTTAATTTACAAACCCATTTTTTATCATGGCCATCGTCGCAACCAACCTCAAACGCGGACAGTGCATTAGCTACAAAGGCGAAATCGGGATCGTCCTCGGTCTCGAGCACCGCACCCCCGGTAAGGGCAACGCCCTCGTCATGGCCACGATCCGTTCTTTCAACTCGGGCAAGACGAAGGACATCCGCTTCGCATCGAGCGACAAGGTCGACATCGTGCAGTCCGAGCGTCAGAAGCTCGACTTCAGCTATTCGGACCAGACCGGCTACCACTTCATGGACTCGAGCACTTATGACACGATCACTTTCCAGGAGGCCTTCATCGAGGACAGCAAGGATCTCCTCATCGATGGCATCTCGGTTGAGGTGCTCTTCGTCGACGGCAAGCCGGTTACGATCGAACTGCCTTCGAACATCGAACTCGAAGTGACGGAATCCGCTCCCGGCGTGAAAGGCGACACCGCCACCGCCGCGACGAAGGAAGCGGTCCTCCAGACCGGTCTCCGTATCCAGGTCCCGCTTTTCATCAATCCGGGAGATCGCATCAAGGTCAGCAGCGAAGACAAAAAATACGTCAGTCGCGCCTGATTCAACCCCGGCCAATCCACGCGCTTGCCCCGGAACCCGAAGAACCCTCGCGCCCGGAAGCGGAAATCTCCTCCGCCGCAGGGTCTGTCGGCCTTCCTCCCGGCCGCTGTTGCCTCTGCCGCCTCTGCCTTTGACGATCCCGAGGGACCGGCCCTGCGCTGGGTGAAACGCCTCATCGGGCTGCTCCTGATACCGGTCTGCTGGCTGATGCTGGAGGCCTTGTTTGTCCTCCTCGAAGCGGATACTCTGGCCGGCGCCTACTGGAAGTCCTCGGGTTTCCTTTATTTCGGCGGCGGATGCCTGCTCTGGCTGGCTCTCTTTTACGGAGCCCGCTGCGCCCCCATGATGTGGCTCTACGTCGCGGGACACGAGTTGACCCACGCCCTCTTCGTGCTGGTCTTCCGCGGCCGTGTCACCAGGGTCCACATTTCCGCCGAAGGCGGGCACATCCTGACGAACCGGAACAACTTCGTCATCTCGCTCTCGCCGTATTTTTTCCCCTTCTACACCGCCGCCGTCATCGTGGGGTGGAGTCTGATGGAGTGGACCATCGCCGAAGTGAGCAAACCCGACACCGTCTGGCTCTACGGTCTGATCGGCTTCACCTGGATGTTTCACCTGACCTTCACCCTCTGGATGATACGGCGGGATCAGCCCGACGTGGATCAGAACGGGCGGCTCTTTTCTTTCACGGTCATCTTCATCGCCAATGTCCTCCTGATCTGTGCGATGCTGATCGTAGCCTCCCCGACCGCGACTTTCCGGGGATTTGGCCAGTCACTTTGGGAGAATGCGAGGACCCTCTACCCGCGGCTGATCGAGTCGTTCAGCGAGATGTCTGCGGCGTTGCCGTTTTGAGAGCTACTCGGGAACGGCTGCCGGTTCGGGAGACACGGGTGCCTCGGGAGTAGCCCCCTCCACCGCCGCCTTCGGCCCTTCCACGATCTCCAACAGCAAGCCGTGCGCCTCACGATAGCGCGGCGAATCGGCCAGCGAATCGAGCAGATAACGGCGCGCTTTTTTCTCGTCATCCGTCTTCAAGAGTCGCGCGAGGCGGAAGCGTAGCTCCGACGGATTCGCCGGATCGAGGCGCAGGGCATTCTCAAAAGACTTCACCGCGAGCACCGGTTCTGCTTTGGCCTCGTGGGCACAGCCGTTGCAGTAATGGATGCGCTGATTGAAAGGGTTGATCGCGAGCCCGCGCTGCGCGTTGGCGAGGACACCGTCCCAGTTCCCCTCGTCAAAGTTCACTTCAATGAGCCGGGTGAAGGCGTTGAGCGCTTCGGCAGACAAATTCGCGAGAGTCTCGAGCACGACGGCTTCCCCCGCCGCGTCTTTTTTCCCGCGCAGGGCGAGCGCCTTGAGGATGTATCCGTTCCGCTCTCCGGTGTAGTCGGGAAGGAGGGCGATGAGGGCATCGGCGGATTCGGCGGCCTGGTCCCACTTCTCCTGATCGAGGAGGAGACCGGTGAAGATTTTCCGGGCCTCGAAGTTAGTGGGATTTGCCTTCACAAAAGCAGCCACGCCGAGGAGGCTGCGCGTGTTCAGCTGCTCCGGATCGGGCTTTTTCCAGTCGATCTTCGCCCCGTATTCTTCGGCCATCCTGATCGTGCGCAAAGCAAATTCCTTCTCCAGCTCATCGAGCGGTTTGGTGTGCCGCTCGATCGCGTCGTTGATCAGGACGCCCCCGGCGAGATCCGCCAGGATCGCCCGCAACGCCTCGAGCCCGTGCTGCTCGACGAGATACTCGACCACGAGCATTGACTGGTAGTAGGCGAACATGAGGTGCTCGCCGCTCTCTGGTTGAAAAAAGGCGCGGGTCATGTCGCGGATGGGCGTGAGATCGCCGTCCTCGATGATCATGCGGCGGTAGTCGGGCGTCATCTTCTGTCCCCAGTTGGGATGGCGCTGCTTCTCCTCGTAGACCGAGATGCCCTCGCTGAGCCAGCGTGGCATTTTGTTTTTTGTCGCCGTCAGGGTGATGACGTGACAGTACTCGTGCCAGAGGGTCGCCTCCCAGTTGCTCTTGCCGGCGGTAGCGCTGCCGGGGCTGTTCATCGTCACGACGGAACCGAAGCACACGCCGAGGAGCCCCTCTCCACCGAGGGAACCGAAGGACCGGATCGCGAAATCCTGCTGATTCGGGTAGAACTCGACGAGGGTCGGCTCCTCGATGACGAGGCCGTATTTTGCCCCGAGGACCTGCTTCGCCTCGGTGAGCAACTCGACGACGCGGTCGCCGTAGATCTCGGCCTCTTCGGGAGGCAGGCGGATGATGAAATCGTCGGTCCGGACCGAGGCAAAACTCGCGATTTCTTTTTCGAGGATGGCGAGATTGTAGGCGAGGACGTTGTATTGATCGGCCTCGGCGACCTCCTGCGCGAGAGGCCAGGCTGCGTCGATCTGCCCGAGGCGCAGGTAATCGAGGGCGAGCTGGAGCTTCGCCGGGAGGAACTGCGCGTCAAAAGCGAGGGCGCGTTTCTGGCTGTCGGCACCCTCCTGGTAGCGGTATTTCCGGGAGAGGACCCGCCCGATGAGGTAGTCCACTTCGGGATTATCGCGCCAGACCTCGAGGGCTTTTTCCCGCTCGGCGGCGAAGGCGACCATGTCATTACGCTCCAGCTCCGCGAGGATGGCGCGGTAGGCGTGGGCCTTCGGATGGCGCGGGTTGATCTCCTCGACCCGGGCGAGATACTCCCCCGCCGCTTCGTAATCCTCGAAATTGATCGCAAACTCCGCCTGGAGGAGGAGCGCGCCGAAGTGGTAGGGGGCCAGTTCAAGCGTTTTCTCGAGATACCCGACCCCCGCCTTGCGGTCTGAGGGCAAAAACGCCTCGGCCAACCCGAAGAGAGCCTCGATGTTCTCGGCCTCGTAGTTCAGCGCCTTGCCATACTCCTCCCCGGCACGCTTGAGGTCCTCCTTTTGCAGGGCGAGTTTTCCGGAGACGAGATGGGCTTCGACGAGACCGGGCGGGATGTCCTGCCCCTTCGCCTTGACCGCTTTGGCGGGGCCGAGATACTGCTCGAGGACCTTGCCCGGATCAGCCCCGAGGACCAGAGCGGCTTCGCCGAGATGGACGAGGTCGAGAGTGGTCCGCTCTTTCTTCGGGACAGCAGTGGCGGCGGCATTGATCGCCTCGAAGGTGGAGGCGGCTTCCTCCTCACGTCCAGTCGCACGGAAAAATTCGTGAATGCGGAGCTGGGCCCCGAGGGCTTCGGGGAAAAGAGCGGCGGTCTTTCCCGCTTCGACGGTGGCCTCCTCGTAGCGGCCCATGCTCGCGAGGGATTCAAAGCGCAGGACGCGCCATTCCCATGAGGGCTGGCCGCGCTGCAGAGCGTAGTCACAGATCTGGAGGACGATATCGTATCGTCCCACGTTGAAGATTTCGCGGACCTTGGGCAGATTGTCCTCGTCGTAATAGCGTTTGTAGTCCGCCTGGCCGCGAGCGGCGGACGGGGTGAACACGATGACCACCGTGAGGAATGTGGCGGCGACGAGCAATCGGATCATTCTGTTAATAGACAGGCGTTTCCCCTCTCCGTAAAGTACGCTGACAAGGCGGAAGTCCGCTTTCCGCAGTGACGGGGAAAATCGTATTCGGGCAAAATATTCGGGAAAGGCCTTGGCTCTCACCTTGCAAAGGGGGGAGCGAGGGGCTTTGATGGTCCCACCGAAACACCGTGACAGATACCGATCCAGAAACCGCTCCGACGACAGCCGAAGCCCCCCTTGCTCCCGCTGCCTCCGCCGAAACGGCGAGTCCGGAGGCGAAGGGGGCGCTGCCGACCCGCGCGCGCGGTGCCCGCGACTCCCTCGGTGACGACGAAGAGTTCGACGACAGCGCGCACGATGAGAACACCTACAAGGTCTCCCTAGACATCTTCGAGGGTCCGATGGACCTGCTCCTCTATCTGATCAAACGGGACGAGATAGACATCTACGACATCCCCATCGAGCGGATCACGAAGCAGTATATGGCCTACCTTGAGACGTTCAAAATACTGAACATCGGGCTGGCGGGGGAGTTTCTCGTGATGGCGGCGAACCTCTGCTACATCAAGAGTCGGATGATGCTGCCCAAGCACGTCCAGCCGCCGGAAGAGGACGCCGATGAGGAAGATCCCCGCTGGGACCTCATCCGGCAGCTCATCGAGTACAAGAAATTCAAGGAAGCAGCCCGCAACCTTGGCGAGCGGGAGTCGAAACAGCAGAATCACTTCTCTCACAAGCCCGCAAAAATCGTCGCAGCCGAGAGCGAATCCCGTCCCCTCTCCACCGAAGTGAATGTCTTTGACCTGATCCGGGCATTTCAGAATATCCTCGACCGGTTCAATGACGAAGGGCTCGGCGAGATCGTCGATGATCAATACACCGTCAGCGACAAGATTGACCAGCTCCTCGCCACGATCCCACCGGGCGGATCGATCGCTTTCACGTCACTCTTTAAAAGCGCGACGAGCAAGCACGAGATGATCATCACTTTCCTCGCTGTCCTCGAACTGATGAAACTCAACTATTTCCGGGTCCGGCAAGAGGTCGTGCTCGGCGAGATCGAACTGCATCGCAACGAGTTCTAGGGAAAATCCTCTTTAAATTCGGACAAACCGAGTCAGTTTACGCCCCTCCCCCAACACGCTCCATGCAGCTGATTCAGATAGTCGAAGCTCTCATCTACGCCGCGCCCGAGCCCGTCACCTCGGCCGAGATTGCGAAGGCGGTGCGCCGTGCCGCGACCGACAGCGTGCTGCCGCAGGCCCGCGACTGGGAGATGATCAGCTTCAAAGACATCGAGTCGGCCATCGCCGAGTTGGGGGAAAGACTCGCCGCAGCGGGCCACGCGATCGAGTTGCAGGAAGGGGCGAGTGGCTGGCGTTTCGTGACCCGGGCCGACTTTGCCGACTGGATCCGTGCGCTCCTCCCCGAGATGCGACCTGAAAAGCTCAGCGCCGCCGCCCTCGAGACTCTCGCGCTCATTGCCTATCGTCAGCCCATCACCAAGGCCGACATCGAGGCCGTGCGGGGCGTCTCGGTCGACGGCACGATGCAGAAGTTGCTCGAGCGCCGCCTCGTCCGCACGGGAGGTCGCGCCGACCTCCCCGGTCGGCCGATGCTCTACGAGACGACCGATCAATTCCTCGAGCATTTCGGGGTAAAAGACCTCAACGATCTCCCCAACGCGTCCGAGCTGCGCCTCGTCGCCCTTCCCAGTGCGGAAGTCCCCGCCGAAGACGAAGCGGAAACGACTCCCGAAGTAGCGGAAGCCGAAGAGCCGACCGAAGCGGAAACGACTCCCGAAGTAGCGGAAGCCGAAGAGCCGACCATTGAGGCGGCCATTGAGGCCGAAGCCGAGACCGACCCAGACGAGTCGCCGCGCTCCACGATCGATCTTTCCAACATCGACTTCGACCCCCGTCCGGACGAGGATGAGGACGAGGACGAAGAGGAAGAAAAGGCCGAAGGAGAAGCCGCTCCCACTTCCGACGTTGAGCCCTACGACGACGACACCGACGTCAACTGGCACGTCGAACCCTGATTTTTTCCCATGAGCCTCGAAGAAAACCGCACCAAGATCGACGACATCGACACCGACATCATTCGTCTCCTCAACGAGCGGGCGGACGTCGTCCACGAAATCGGGGTGATCAAAAAACGTGAAGGCCTCGAGATCTACGCGCCCGAGCGAGAGGAAAAACTCCTCCGCAGCCTCATCCTCAAAGGGGAAGGCGGACGTCTCCCCGAAGAATCGATCCGGGCGATCTACCGTGAGATCATGTCCGCCGCCCTGGCTCTCGAAGAGGATCTCAAGATCGCCTACCTAGGCCCTGCCGGCACCTGGACCCACCAGGCCGCGATCGGGAAGTTCGGCCACAGCGTCAAATACCTCCCGCAGCCCAGCTTCGGCGACGTCTTCGAGCAGGTCGAGCGGCGCATCGCCGACTACGGCGTCGTCCCCATCGAAAACTCGACCGAGGGAGCCGTGACCCACACCCTCGACCTCTTCGCCGATTCCCCGCTCAAGATCTACGGCCAGGTCATGATGGGGATCGAGAACAATCTCATGGCGAACTGCCCCCGCGAGGAGATCCGACAGATCTACAGCCATCCCCAGATCATCGCCCAGTGCCGCGGCTGGCTCAGCCGCCATTTCCGAGATATCCAGCCCATCGAAAAATCGAGTTCCGCCGCCGCCGCCGAGGTCGCCTCCGAAGAGCCCGGTGCCGCGGTCCTCGGGGGCTCGCTCCTCGGCGAACTCTACGGGCTGACCACGCTCGAGACCTCGATTCAGGACCTCGCGAACAACACGACACGCTTTCTCGTGATCAGCCACAAGACCTGCCCGCCCACGGGCAAGGACCGTACCTCGGTGATGTTCTCCGTCCGCGACGAGCCGGGATCACTCCACCGCGCTCTTGAGCCTTTTGAAAAGCTCTCCATCAACATGTCGAAGATCGAGAGCCGCCCCTCGAAGCGACGCGCGTGGGAGTACTATTTCTTCGTCGATATCGCCGGCCACTGCGAAGATCCGGAGCTGGCTGTGGTCATTAAGCAGCTTGAGAAACACTGCTCTTTTGTGAAAGTGCTCGGCAGCTACCCGGCCTGACAAATTACTAAAAAAGGCGTTACCGCCGGAACGATGCCACCCTTTTCCAAAAACTGAAGTGGCCCCGGAAAACGGAGCCAAAAGTGAGATGAAGGATTGAGGCTGTCGGCGGTGCAACCCGCACTACCGAAAAATGAAGAGAAAAAGAAGACACCTGACGGCCGAGGTTAAAGCTCGGGTAGCCCTGGACGCGCTCAAGGGCGAGAAGGCCGCAGCCGAGATCGCCCGAAAGAACGAAATCGCACCCGCACAGATTAGCGAGTGGAAGAGACAGCTCGAGGAGCGCCTTAGCGAGGTGTTCCAGAGCAAAGGCGAACGCTCCAAGGAACTACAGGCTCAGGAGAGAACGGAAGCGCGACTCGAGCGAAAGATCGGCCAACTCGTTATTGAGAAAGACTTTCTGGTAAAAAAGTGCACGCAGCTGGGGGATCGATACAAGCGAAAAGCCATGATCGAGAAGCACCATTCCCAGCTGTCGGTGCGCAAACAGTGCAAAATTCTGAGTTGCCCGTAAATCTCATCCCGATATCTGGAAGAAATCGACACCTTCTTATCACTTTTGAAAGTAACCTGAGTAATCGACTCTCTGGCAATTTCCCACTTTGGCGGTTAACTGACTGAGTGTCCCCCGTATTTGGCAAGGGATCCTGTGCAATATACGTCCTGGATCTCCTCAAATGGCTTCGCAGGGATAATGACGGGAAGCTCATCTTTTATCGGGAGGTCTGCGGCAGTGAATCCGAAGAGCCCGTCTTGGATAGACTCTGGACTGTTGTCACCGCCCCGCGTTTTCTCATGGAGCTGAATAGCGTCTTCTTCCCAACGGGCAAGGCTCTGCCGAAAATCTTCCCAGATCGATAGAACCTCGATTAAGAAAGGTGGAACTATTCTCATTGCCAAGCGTTGGGCATGGCAACCCGATACCGGGGGCGCCCGCACGAATGCAGGCTAGCGAATCGAGCCACGGGAGTCAACCATCTCCGAGCGGGTATCGTCTTGCGAGTTCCGCCGCACTTCCATCGATCCCAAGGAGGCACGACATTCCTGTCGTGCTGTTCGGCAATCGCGGAGTCTTCCATCCTCCCGCGGCGAGACAGTCGGGCTGGAATCCCGGCACTGCCCGGATCGCCCGCCAAAAGAGCGCCCAAAGCGAAATGCAGCGAGACAGGAATGTCGCGCCTCCTTGTTCCTTGCCCGGGTGCGGCTTGACGCTTCTAAAAACGACCGCAGCCGGGGCATCGAACTGGGAACTCTTGCGAGTTCCTCTACGCTTCCCTCGATCCCTTCGCCCCCCACCCTTGCCACTTGCGCCCTTGCCACGGCGCGCTAAGCTCCCGCGCTATGACCTCACGCGAAATCCGGCAGTCCTTCCTCGATTTTTTCGAAGAAAAAAAGCACAGCATTGTGCCGTCAGCCTCCCTCATGCCGACATCCCCCAACTTGTTGTTTACCAACGCGGGGATGAACCAGTTTATTCCGTATTTCCTCGGCACCGAGGCGGCTCCCTACGATCCGCCGCGGGCGGCCGACACGCAGAAGTGCATCCGCGCCGGGGGCAAACACAACGACCTCGAGGATGTCGGCTACGACACCTACCACCACACCCTCTTCGAGATGCTGGGGAACTGGAGCTTCGGGAATTACTTCAAGGCCGAGGCGATCACCTGGGCCTGGGAGCTGCTCACGGAGCGCTGGGGGCTCACTCCGAGCCGCCTTTACGCGACGGTCTATGCTCCGGCCGAGGGCGATCCGTCCGAATTCGACCGGGAAGCCTACGATCTCTGGGCGGCGATTTTTGAAAAGGCGGGGCTGGATCCGGCCATTCACATCGTCAACGGCAACCGCAAGGACAACTTCTGGATGATGGGCGAGACCGGCCCCTGCGGTCCCTGCTCGGAGATCCACATCGACCTGACGCCCGCCGGGGACACCAAAGGCAGTCTTGTCAACGGCAGCGACGCCCGCTGCATCGAGATCTGGAATCTGGTCTTCATTCAGTTCAATGCGAACGAGGACGGCACTTTCCGCCCGCTCCCCGCGTGTCACGTCGATACGGGGATGGGCTTCGAGCGCGTCTGCGCGGTGATTCAGGGCACGAAAGGCTGCACCGACTTCTCGCGTCTCGCCTCGAACTACGACACCGACGTCTTCACCCCCATTTTTGCGAAGCTCTCGGCCCTGACCGGCAAGACCTACACCTCGACCGTCCCAGAGGGCGGGAAACGCCACAGCCTCACCGAGCAGGAGCAGATCGACATCGCCTTCCGCGTCATCGGGGACCACATCCGCACGGTCAGCTTCGCCATCGCCGACGGGATAGAGCCCGGCAACGGCGGTCGCAACTACGTCATCCGCAACATCCTGCGACGCGCGGTGCGATTCGGCCGTATCCTCGGATTCGACGCGACGAGCCCCTTTCTCCACCAGCTCGTGCCCGTGCTGGTGGCGGAATTTGGCGAGGTCTTCCCCGAGCTCGCGACGCGGCAGGAGAAAATCACCGCCGTGCTCAAGGCCGAGGAAGAGCAGTTCAACCGCACTCTCGACCGCGGTCTGAAACTCTTCGACGACGCCGCCGCCAAGGTCGCGGACGGTGCGAAATTCCCCGCCGACACCGTCGTGAAACTCTGGGAGACCTTCGGCTTTCCCACCGATCTGACCCAACTGCTCCTCGACGAGCGCTCCCTCACGACCGATCAGGACGAAGTCGCCCGTCTCGTCGACGCCCACAAGAGCACCGGCGCCGAAGGCCGCACCACCGCCGTGATCGAAGCGGTCTCGATCGAGACGGACGTGAAGACCACCTTCGTCGGCTATGAAAAAGACGAGACCGAGGCCGAAGTCGTGACCTGGATAGACAACGGCTCGGGGATCTTCGCGATCGTGGACCGCAGCCCTTTCTACATCGAAAAAGGCGGCCAGCAGGGCGATACCGGGGTTCTCATTGCGAACGGCGAGGGCATCCCCGTGATCTCTGTCCTCGGAGTCGGCGAGGCGGCCGTGCTCCAGCTCGGGAAACTTCCTGACAAAAACACCACGACCGTCACCCTGAAAGTAGACACGGCGCGTCGGCGCGGGATCGAGCAGCACCACACCGCGACCCACCTTTTCCACTGGGCCCTGCATCAGCTCGTCAATCCCGACGCGACCCAGCAGGGATCACTCGTCGCATCGGACCGTCTCCGCTTTGACTTCAACTCTTCGGCTCTTGACACCGACAAGCTGAACCGCATCGAAGCCGAGGTGAACGGTTGCATCCAATCGAACGACAAGGTCACTGTTTCCGAGGTTCCCCACTCCGAGGTGAAACACAACTCCGGAGTGATGCAGTTCTTCGGCGACAAGTACGGGGACAAGGTCCGCGTCGTCCAGATCGGCGGCAAGAGCGGTGCCTTCGACGGTTATTCGATGGAACTCTGCGGCGGCACCCATGTCAAATCGACCGGTGAGATCGGCTTTTTCAAGATCAAGAGTGAAGGCGCCGTCGCTGCGGGGATCCGCCGGATCGAGGCGGTCTGCGGGGACGCCGCCGCCGCGCTCATCGCGGAGCAGGCTGCGACGGTGAACGGCGAATTCGCCGACGCGGCGGACAAGCTCGCCGCCGCCAACGCCAAACTGAAGACACTCGGCCATTCCTACGCGGAACTCGAAGAGGTGGAAAATCTCCACAAGATCATCGAAAAATCGCTGACCTCGGGAGACCTCCCTGGCGCGAACGTGCATCTGAAGCAGTTCGAAGCCCATCGCGATGCGATCCGTGCCGCCGCCGTGCAGGCGGAAAAATCAGTCAGGAAAGCCTCTTCCGGCGCCGCTGCGGGTATCGCTTCGCAGTGGTGCGAAGAGACTTTCACCGGCTACGAAGGCGAGACCTGGGCGGGCCTCCTCCCCGGAGACTCCGCCGAATTGCTCCAGGAAGCGATGAACGCGGTGAAGTCGCGTCATTTCCGCGGAGCGGTCGCGATGGCCGTCGTCGCCGACGGGTCGGTCCATCTCGGCGTGATTGTGCATCCTGACTTTGTCGCCCGCTTCAAAGCCGGTGACATCGTCCGCGAATCGCTCGCCGTCGCGGGCGGCAAGGGCGGTGGCAAACCCGAAATGGCCCGAGGGGCCGCCGCAGGCGGAGAATCCGAAGCCGCCGCAATCCTCGCGAAGGCGAAGGAATTGCTCGCGTGATCTGCGCCTCCTTTACACTTCAAAAAAGAGCGTGAACTCGTGGCGGTTGTAGGTGAGATGCGTCTTCGCGAGGAGCCGCAGTCCCGCCTTTTGCGCTGTCGTGACGATCAGCCGATACCAGGCGAGGGGGCCGTCGACGGTCTCGATCCGCGGCACTTTCAAAGTAAAAACGATGAACCCGCCCTTTTTCAGGGAGCGTGAAAGCCGGATGACCTGAGCGATGGAGTCCTCGGGCGGACCGTTCATGTCGCAGAGGAGGGCATCGTAGCTCGAGGGTGGCTCGACGGGAAAATCAGAGACATCGGCGAGGATGAATTGTAATCCCGGCCTTCGGCTCAGCCTCGGATCGAGGGGGGCACGATCGATCGCGGTGACCCGCTGGCCGCGCGCGAGCAGCTCCGAGGTCATGCCTCCGGGGCAGGCTCCGAGTTCGAGCCAATGGGCGCCCTCGGGCAGGGCCGGACGGTGGAGTCGCAGGTAGTGCAGCGCCTCGGCGATCTTGGCTCCGGCGCGGCTGATCGTGTCGGGAGCGTCCTGATCGATGTATTTGCTCCCGCCGGGGTAAAAACCGTTCGTCGCGCGCGGGGTCGCCATACCGCAGTAGAGTCCCTCTTTACCGACGAGACAGAAGAGCGTCTCCGCATTCGGATCCTGGTCCTCGACCGCCCCGACGGGCAGGTTCGGAAAGAGCTGGAGGACGCGCCCCCGCAGATTCGAGGCGAGGGTTTTGAAATACCGGTCCGGTGAGGTGGGATGGAGGGTGCCGATGAAGATGCCCTGCGGGCGGCGATCCCCGAATTTCCGCAAGAGGGTCTGCGCCGCCTTTTCGATGAAACCGTCCATCTTGCGCGGATGGCAGGGCCAGGTGTGATCCATCGGGAGATGCCACCGCACGAAGAGCGATGCCTCGGATTCCCGGATGACCTCGGGCGTGGTCGTGCGGATGAGATGGTAGTCCCGCCCCAGCCTCGTGCACGAGGCCGCGCCGAAGCGGGCGAGGATGCTGTCGGCGATGCCGTCGAAGAGCTCGGGCAGGCGGACGAGGCGGGGCTGCAGCGGAGCGGTGGATTCGTCGGGCGGAAGGATCATGCCCGGCAGACTTCGCGCAGGGGTCCGCGTGATGCAAGCGCGGGAAAAACGGCTCCCGCTTTCTCGCGTCGTGACTCAGCCTTCGGCGGGTGCGGCTTTGACAGGGTCGGCTGCGGTGACGTCGGGCGACGGGGCGGAGTCAGCGGACTGGCCCTCGCCACCGTCCCACTCGGGATGATTGAGCACGAGGTAGGCGTGGAGCGCTTCGAGGAAAAAGAGATACTCGTGCCGCGAGGAGAGCTGCGGATTCGTGTCCCAGCCCATCACGTAGAGCGCTTTTTCGCCACCGAGGGTTTCGAGGACATCTTTGCGGAACTCGCCGACGATCTTTCCACTCTCCGGATCACGATCGACGCGCAGGTGCGACTGGGGCGAGGTATTGATCACGAAATGGTGCACGCTCGTGATGTGCCTCGCGACGCTGGCATTCTCGGGACGCCAGTCGGCGGCGGCGGTGGGGTCTCCCTTTTTTTCGGTGCAGGCTCCGAGGAGTCCCGCGAAAAGAAATGTGCAAATCAGAGGTAGTTTTTTCATGCCCAGTCGTTCCATGTGTTCCAGGTGCGGTAAGTGACGTTGGCGAAGCACACCAGAGCGGTGAGCAGACAAATCGCAGGGCCGAGTTTCGGACTCTTCACCAGCTTCGGCATGAAGCCGGCGACTGCCGTGACACTGCAGAAGCCCAGTGCCGTGCCAAAAAAGACGATAGAGGTCGCCGTGACCATGTGAGCGAGCCCGTGCATTCCCATGGCGCCGCCAATCATGGCGTAACCGATCGTGTCGGGGCAGGGAATGAAACCGATCGCGGCGCCGGTGAGAAAAGGGTGTTTCGGATCGAGCATTTTCTGAGCGCGCTCGACTTCGCCACCGCGACGGAAGGCCTCACGCAGAAGCAGACAACCGAGGACGAGGAGGATGGGGATATCGACGTGACTGAGCCAGAACTTGCCGGCCGGCCAGGCAACCATCAGCATTTTCAAAAAGAACTGGCCTACTCCCAGAGCGAGCGCCATCAGCAGGCCGTGGGCGATGGCCATGCCGAGGGTGAACTGCCAGGCTTTTTTCATCCCCATCCCGCCGGTGGTGAGAAGCAAGGGCGTCGGATGTCCCGGGAAAAAGACGTGACTAAAGGAGAAGGTGATAAGGAAGATGGCTGATTCCAGTGTCATGGCTGAAGTGAGAAAGTGGAATAGCTTAGGATGTCCTGATTATAATTGCAATAATTATCGTAATTATTGTGGATGATTCTTCGCGACAGGTTTGCGCTAGGAAATTCACTTGCGTGCGCCAAGTCCACTCACTACCCTCGACCCGTTTTGAGAACCCGTTTTGCCAGAGCCCTTGCCCTGCTAGCAGCCCTTCATTTGATCGGTGGTCATTGGGTCGTAATCCAGAGCGTTGCCTGGGTCACGATGATCGTGGATCAGTCGCAGGATGCGACCCTCGTCGAGGCCATCGGCAAGACCTTCGACGGCCGGAATCCCTGCCCTCTCTGCAAAGCCGTGGCCACCGGACAGGATCAGGAGCGCGAGCGGCAGGACGACATCGTCGAGACAGGCTCGAAGCTGATCGCCGTGCTCTCTGTCGAAGCTCCGGCAGCACCTCGCTCTTTCTCGGAAGTGAACTATTTCCCCCGCTCCGCCTCCGAACGTTCCGTTGACGGAACGCTCCTCTCACCGCCCCCTCGAGCGGTCTGAAGTGACGCGGCCCTTCGCCGCGCCCATTCTCCGGCCCCATACGGCCACGCCCCGGAATCGTGTCGCATTTTCACGCGCGCCTTTCCCCGCCGCATCGCCCGAGGTCAATCCCAGCCCGGACATTCCGGACATGACGCGGCCCATGCGGCCCGAAAATATCCTGACACACGAATAATTTTCATGCCGATGATCCCTAATATTACCACACGACCGGCCGGATTTTTCGCCACCGCCATCGCCGCCATCACATTGCTCGTGCTCTCGAGCGCCGGGCGCGCCGGCGCCGGGGACTACGCGGCCTTCGAAGCGCGCCAGACGTATCCGGTAACCCTGATCGAGGACCTCCTCCTCGCGGTGAACTCGCCGGCCGGCACCCTCGCGGTCTACGATCTCGGCGAGCCCTCCACGGGCGGTGTCCCCTATCTGCGATGGGAAGTCCCGGTGGGCGTTGAACCCGTCTCGGTGCGGGCACGATCCGCATCCGAGGCCTGGGTCGTCAACGAAGTATCTGACTCGATCTCGGTCGTCAATCTCGATACCGGTGTCGTAACGGCCACCCTCTCCGTTCCAGACGAGCCGTCCGATGTCCTTTTTGTAGGCAACACCGCCGTCGTGAGCTGCGCCCGATCAAACCTGCTCCGTCTCATCAACGCGACGACTTTCGCCCCTCTTTCCGAAATCCCCCTCCGGGGAAATTACCCGACCTCGCTCGCGAAGAGTCCCTCGGGTGATCGTCTCTATGTCGCCTTTCTCCTCTCGGGAAACCGGACCACGATCCTGAAACCCGACCTGACCCCCGCCCCGCCAGCACCCACCAACCCCGCCCTCCCTGCGGCACCCGACACGGCGGACATCGTCGCGATCGATGATCCCCGGCTTTCGCACAAGGTCTATGATCACGATGTCGCGGTGATCAACACGACGACGTGGGAGATCGAGCGGTATCTCTCTGACGCCGGCACGATCCTGCGCGGCCTCGCCGTGCATCCCGCGACGGGCGAACTCTTCGTCGCGAACATGGAGTCGCATAATCTCGTGCGCTTCGAGCCCGAACTCCGCAGCCATGTCGCCGACCATCGCCTTTCGAAATTCGCGGCTGACGGGACGGGTCCGGTCATCTACGATCTCAACCCCGGAGTCGACTACGGGCTCCTCCCGAATCCGGCCGCCCTCGCAACCTCACTCGCAGAGCCGACGGCCATGGTCTTCGACAACGGCATGACCTGGGTCGCGGCTTTTGCCTCGGACCGCATCGCTCTCGTCGATCCTGACAATGGCACGATCCACTCCCGCATCGAGCTGAGATCTCCCGGTGACGGCTCGCGTCAGATGCGCGGCCCGCGCGGACTCGCTCTCGATGCGGACGATGACATGCTCTATGTGCTGAACAAACTTTCCAACACGATCTCCGTCATCGCGACGGGGAGCGGCACGGTCGTCGCCGAGTTTGCCATCGGGACGGGTGACGCGATGCCGATCGCGATCAAAGAGGGACGCGGATTCCTCTTCGACGCGCGGCTATCCGGCAACGGCACTGTCTCGTGCGCCACTTGCCACATCGACGCCGACCGCGACGGTCTCGCCTGGGATCTCGGTGATCCGAACGGGACGATGCGCTCCGGGACCGGCTTCAACAGCGCGAACCACGAAGTCGAGCTGCTCGAGCGTCCCTTCCACCCGATGAAAGGGGCGATGGTGACGCAGACCCTGCGGAATCTGGACGGAGGGGCTCCTTTCCACTGGCGCGGCGACATGCCGACGCTGCTGCATTTCAACGGGACTTTCCCCAACCTGCTCGGCGGCGCGCCGCTCGCAGAGCCGGACTTCGGAGCCCTCGAGACCTACCTCTTCAGTCTGCGCCATCATCCCAATCCCTATCGCACGCTTGACAATGAACTGCCCGTGACTCTCGCAGGAGGAGACCCGACCGCCGGACTGGCCGCCTTCAATCTCCACGACAACCACTGCTCCGTCTGCCACGCGGGACCGCGGGGGACCGACGGCAATATCGACGACCTCCGTCTCACCGACTCGCGCGATCATATCAAAACGCCGCCACTCCAGACGACCTACCAGCGTTTCGGTTTCCGCGGCGCTCCCGGCAGTGCCGGCACCCTCGGCTTCGGCATGAATCGCGACGGAACCGGCAGCCAATTGCCCGAGGCCCATTTCTATGAACTGAGCAACCTGACCGAGCAGGGGCGGAAGGATGTCGCCGCCTTTGTCCTCGCCTTCGACACGGGCACGGCGGCGGCGGTCGGGCAATCACGCACCCTCACGGTGACGAATCGGGCAATCACCACATTGCTGGCCGAGCTCGCCCTTTTTGAAATGGAAGTGCTCGCAGGCAGCATCGACCTCGTCGCCGAAGGCGTCGTCAACGGCACGCCGGTCAGGCTCGCCTTTGACCCTGACACCAGTCTCTACGGCGGTGGAGCATCCCCCCCCGCCATCCGCGCGACTTGGCTCTCCTCGCTCAACGCGGGTGAATCGCTCACTTTTACCGGGCTCCTCCCCGGCCAGGCTGCCTATCGCATCCCGACCCCCTAACACTCTCCCTATAAAATCACACCATATGAAAATCCGAAAATCGATCCTCACCCTCGTCCTCACCCTCGCTCTCGCGACGGCCGGACTCCTCCCCCTCTCCGCTGCCGAAGTCACTTTCGGCGATCCTGTCCCCAATGTCGCCGCTGTCCCGAATGGCGCTCCCGCCAGCGGCGGGATCGGCTATCGCTGGACCGTGAAAATGAACTCGAAAGACAATGCCATGGTAGACGGCACCGTCGGCGCATGGAGCTGGGACGAAGACGCCTTTCCCGATACCGCGAAAGGTTGGACCCATACTTCGAACTGGGTCGCCCTCGAACTGACCGAAGACAGCCGTCTCACGATCCGGCTCGAGCGCAAAGACGGAGTCCCCACCACCACCAACGCGAATAATCCGAACGGAGTCGGACTCCTCAATCTTTTCCCCGCCTTCACCATCTACGAGGGCTGGCAGGAAGCCGGTGGCGACCTCCATAACTTCAACAACCGCGGCAACATAGCCTGGGCGGCGGATGTGGAGTATCTCACCCACGTCGAGAATACCGGCAACACCGTCGCTGCCCTCACCCTGAAACTGAAGGCGGGCAAGTACTCCGTCGTTCTCGGCGGCAACTCACCCAGTACCCTCGCGGAGGGACGCCAGGGCTACGGAGCGACTTTTACCACTAAAGCCTACAAGGATCCCGCCTCACTCACCATGACCGGGAAGCGCTTTCGTACCTCGGGCAGGAGCTATGATTTGAAAGGTCTCGTTACGAATCCCGAATCCCTCGCCCGGGTCGAGTTGACCCATGGCGACCGGAAGATTCAGGCCAGGATCTCGGGAAATTCCTGGAGGGCAAAGGTCGGGAAACTGAAGCCCGGCCGAAACAGGGTCAGCATCTCCGCTCTTTCCACCGATGGCAGCGCCTCGCGTCCGATGCGTGCAGTGATCGAGCGGACCGTCGTTCTCCCCGAGGGGCCCGGCTCGCCCCGCAGCATCCGCCTTGGCAAATAGGGGCTCTCACCTGATGGCAACCTACGACTCCTCTGCCACCGCAGCGGATTCGCAGGACTCGCCGGGGCTTGGCAATGTCCCCCCTCCTCTCCTCGAAACTCTCCCTCCCGCTCGACCACCCATGCGAACTACCAAACAAGCTGAAATGATCCGCCTCTGCGCCGCAGCGATCTGCCTCATCGCGGCGGCGGTCGCATGGTCACACTCCGGGCCGCACTCGCCAAAGCCGCTCCAACCGCCTGCGATCTCTCCGGGGAGCTTCGGGAAGGGCGATCCCGTGCCCAATCGCGTCGATTCAGAGACGGGCCTCACGACCGGAGGCATCGGATACGCCTGGAGCGTGACCTCAGTGGGGAGCCTGACCGCAGTCCTTAGCGGGATCGTCGGAGCCTCGAGCTGGAGCGATCCCGAATCCCTCGCGCCGGACGAGGGCACGACCCGGGCGAGCAGCTGGGTGGCCCTGAATCTACAATTTCCCAGCCTCGTGACGGTAAGGCTCTCCCGCGCGTCGAACGTCCCTGACCCGCTTGGCCTGCTCCCCGGCGACACCGGGGGCGGAGATCTACGGCCCGCTTTCACGATCTACTCGGGCTGGCAGGAATCCGGGGCTGATGAGACGGTTTATCCGACCCGGTCAGCCATCCCGTGGGCACCGGCCCTTTCCTATCATTCCCATATCGGGGACGAAGGCGATGGTCTCGTCGAGACTACAGTGGAATTGCCCGCCGGGAAGTACTCCATCGCCCTCGGCGGCATCGGTGCGCCCGGTTTTGACGCGGGACGTCAGGGATATGAAGCCCGCTTTACGACTCTCTCCCGCGCCCTCCCGGCTTCGGTCCTCACGAAAGGGAAGCGCTTCAAAACGACCAAGAAAAAATTTCGTCTGACGGGGCGTTTTTTGAATCCCGAGTCAGCCGCCTTCGTGGCCATCCAGCAGAACAAGGAGACAAAGTTCCTCGCGGCGAGAGGCCGTAATTGGGTCGCCAATCTCACCGGACTGAAACCCGGCGTGAACACTATCTACATCACCGCCATTTCCCTCGACGGAAAAATCTCCTCCAGGAAAAAAGTCACCATCACCCGCAAATGAACCATCGCGTTTCACTCCCTTTTCTCACTCTTGTCCTCGCCGCCAGTCTTCCGGCGAGGGCCGACCATCCCACCCTGAGTCTCGAAGACGGCAGCCCCGGCCCCGTCACCACCATCTCCGCCATTCCTCTGCCGGCAGGGGCCGTCAGCACGGGCGTGCAGAGCCAGTTCATCTTCACCGATGAGATCTCCGACGCCGATCTGATTCGCTACACCCTGCTCGACGACCACGTCCACAGCACCGAGAGCCTCACCAGCCTCTCCCTCAACTCCGCCTATGGAGTCACCGACGATCTCACCGCCGGCTTCGCCCTCCCCTATGTCTGGCGCACGGGGTTCCGCAGTGTTGGCTTCGAACCGGCCGCAGCGGGCAAAACCGGGGCTCTCGTCAAAACGCCGCGTCACGGAGGGCACGGACACGGCGGGATCGCCCCGAATCAACCCGCCCTCGTTCCCTACATCGAGTCGACCGATTTTGAGGGTCTCGGCGATGCCACCTTTTATGGCCAATACCGCTTCCTCCACGACGAGGCAGACCTCCGCCACGCCGCTCTCCTCTTCGGGCTGAAAACCCCGACCGGCGACACCGATGTCCGCGACGCCTGGGGCGCGCTCATCGAGGGCGATCACCAGCCCGGCTCGGGATCGTGGGATCCCCTCGTCGGATTGTCTCTCACGCAGCAGGTCGGGAAGTGGTCTTTCGATCTCAGCGGGCTCTACTCCTTCGTTACCGAGGGAACCCGGCAGACTGACCGCGGTGACATCGTGAACTACAATGCCGCCCTTTCCTATCGAGTCCTCGGAGGCTCCGGCGAGGACGCCTGCGATCACGAAGGCCACTCACACGCGCATAAGCCCACAGAGGTGGCCGCTCCGCACGATCACGTTGACAAAGCCCCCACGACCTGGGATCTCATTCTCGAAGCAAACGGAGACTGGCGCGAGATGGTCCGCATCGGCGGGGTCGCCGAGGAAAACACCGGCGGCAACGTCATTTTCCTCGCTGCCGGCAGCCGTCTCATCCTGCCGAGCGGCTGGGTCACTTCACTCTCTATCGGGATTCCCGCCGTGAACGATCTCAACGGCATCCAGAGCGAACCGGCTCTGCGGATGCTCTTCGGGATCTCGCGGGGGTTTTGACCGGCAGAGTGGTGACGATCACTCTCTCTTTTCCAGGAACGCCTCGATCGTCTCCACCGCACGTTTGCGTTCGGCCGTGGCGTCAAAAGGATCACCGTCCGCGAGTTCTTCGGCGCGTTCGAAGTGGCGTTCGTAAAGGCGATCGCCGTCGACTTTCATCTTCATCGTGAAGCGGTCGTGCGTGGCAAAGATCTCCCTCCAAGCCGCTCTCACCTCTGCCCAGTAGGGCCCGGTTTTTTTCCAGTAAATGGCGGCTTCCTCCAGCGATGGCGAGACGAGGCGCTCGTAGCGATTCAGCCCGAACTCGGAGGCGACATAGGCAGGAGGCGCGGACGCATCGCCGGTGAGAACCCGCTTCCAATTGTGCTGCTCGTGGAGCCATCCCGTCGGTGTGATGACAATGACATCGCGGCCCTCGAGGACATCGTAGTCCTTGCGCACCGTGGTCTCGCGCCGCGGGAGAGGACGCAGGAAGGGCTCGGCCCGCCATTCCGAGACATTGCCGCGATGCACCCATTTGCCCGAGGCCGAGTATCGGGGGGAATCATCGACCTGATAGACCGATTGTGTCCAGGTGCCCGCCGCTTCCTCAGCGGAGCGAGTCACCCGCTCCCAGGTTTCCTTCCCCGCATGGACGTGGAGATCGGTCGCCTCGTAGGTCCAGTCCTGTCGCCAGTGTTTTGTCAGGGCCGGTTCGGAAATGCCGCCGTCGTCGCCAGCGAAGAACATCACGAGGGTGTGCTGGAGACTGAGAAAGCGGTCCTCATCCGCGAGGACCTCGACCCGCTCCGTCGCCCACGAATAGTAGGGCCGCCGCGGAGTCGAGTCGGGGGAGAGCCCGAGAGTGTCCATGAAATGAAAGCTCACCCGATAGTCCCCCGCGAAGGCGCGGATCGCGGCCCGGTCTTTCGCGATCCCGTCAGCGGCCGAGGCGATCTCCGGCAGAGGCAGGGCGCGTGCCGGAGCCAATTCCACCGGCGCCCCGTTCGAAGTGCCGCCCCGCGGGTCCGCCAGTTTTCCCGGCAGGACTCCCCAGCCGAAGACATAGGCGGGCGGGAGGTCGGTAGATTCCGGGGCGGATTCTTCCACCGCAGCTTCTGCATCCCCGTCTTCAGCGACAGCGGTGACGCTCAGAGCTGCAGGAATCACGGTTCCGAAAAGAGCGACGAGGAAAAGAGATTGGAGGAGTTTCATGTCACCCTTTGATACGTCTCAGGACCGGAGATCGTAGAAAGCGCAATCGCGAAGGAACGTCAGGAGGGAGGCTTTTCCTCGAGAGCAGATCGCGATCACCCCCTGCCCACCTCACCCTGTTGACTCAACGACCTGACCCTCTGCAACGGCGGCAGGCGGCTCAGTCGAGCCCCGGCGCCTGCGGTATAGCCACACGCAAAGCCGTCGGAGGTTGATGACAAAAACCCGATGACACTTTCACCCGCTTCCCATAATACTGGTCCCTTTCATTACTGCGCCTCATGACCCGCCCTCTCCTGCTCTTCCTCTTTTCCTGCTGTCTTCAGTCAGCGGCCCTCTCCGCCCAGAAACCCAACTTTGTACTCATCTTCACAGATGACATGGGCTACGGAGATCTCGGGTCCTTCGGCTCGACCACGATTCGCACGCCCCATCTCGACCGGCTCGCTCGAGAGGGGCGCAAATTCACCAGCTTCGTGACCGCCTCTTCCGTCTGCAGTCCCTCGCGGGCAGCACTGCTTACCGGTAGCTACCCGAAACGGGTGGGGATGCACCAGGGCGTACTTTTCCCCGCTTCGAATACCGGCCTTCACCCTGACGAACACACTATCGCCGACCACTTGCGGGAGCAGGGCTACGCCACCGCCTGTTTCGGCAAATGGCACCTCGGCCACCATCCGGAGGTGCTCCCGACAGCGAACGGCTTCGACACCTACTACGGCATCCCCTACTCGAACGACATGAATCACCCGGAGAACAAGGGCAAACCCAAGGATGGTGTCGTCGGGATGGACGAACTCTGAAACGATCCCGAGTCCACCCTGACAAAGTGGCAAACTCCACTCTTCGAAAACGACAAGATCATCGAACTCCCCGTGGACCAGCGCACCATCACCCGCCGCTGCACAGCACGGACCGGGCCATCGACTTCATCGGGGAAAATCGCGAGCGTCCTTTCTTCCTCTACCTGCCCTACTCGATGCCGCACATCCCGCTCTACGTGCCTGACGAGGTCCGCGACCCCGATCCCAAGCGAGCCTACATCAACACGATCGAACACCTCGACACCGAAGTAGGCCGCCTCTTCGATCTCCTGCGCGAAATCGAACTCGCCGAAAACACCTGTGTCATTTTCACGAGCGACAACGGTCCCTGGCTCACCTTTAAACACCATGGCGGTTCGGCCGGCCCGCTGCGCGACGGCAAGATGAGCACCTTCGAGGGTGGCCAGCGCGTCCCCTGCATCATGTGGGCGCCCGGACGCATCCCCCCGGGCACCGAGTGCAACGCGCTCGCCTCGACCATCGATCTACTCCCCACCATTGCCGCGATCACCGGCACCCCGCTCCCCGACGGACGTGTCATCGACGGCGTCGATATCTCCGGTCTGCTGACGGGTGAGTCCGAAGTCGTGCGGAATGAATTCCTCTTCGACTCCGCCATCGCTGCCGGCGAGCGTCCCATGTGGAAAAAACCGGGCGCGTAAGGGCCCCACTCCCTTTACCAACCAGGACCCTGTTTGATCGCTTTGCTCCCTCACCCATTCACCACCCAACGGCTCACGCAGCCCTCGTTTGCCTGTGTCACGGTGGCGGCGAAGTCGGCTAGGTAGCCGCGCTGGTGGGTGCATTTGACCGGCGGGTTTCGCCGCTCCGGTGCCTCGAGATCGGCCTCGACGTGGATGGTGCCCGCGAGCAGGTCGAAGCTCACCCGGTCGCCGTCGCGCACCGCCGCGATGGGTCCGCCCACGGCCGCCTCGGGCGCGCAATGGACGCCCACCGCGCCGCTCGACACTCCGGAGACACGGGTGTCGGAAAGGAGCGCGACTTTACCTTTCAACTCGGGCACGGCAAGAGCGGCGCTGGCGACGTGGACTTCGGGCATCCCGGCGGCGACGGGGCCGCTGCCGCGGATGACGACGACATGACCCGGCCGGATGCGACCGGCGGCGGCCGCCTCGTGGACTTCGTGCGAGTCGTCGAAGCAGATCGCGGTGCCTTCGAAGCGCGGCGCATCGAGTGCCGAGACTTTGAAGACGACACCGTCGGGCGCGACATTGCCGAAACAGATCTGGATGTCGGCGTAGGCTTTGAAGGGGGCCTCGTGCGGCGCAATGAGGCTCTGGTCACTCGGCACCGCGGGAGCATCGGCGAGATTCTCGGCGAGGGTGCGACCGGTCACGGTGAGACAATCTCCGTCGAGCCAGCCTCCCTCGAGGAGATGGCGCAGCAGCATCGAGGTGCCGCCGAGGCGGTGGAGATCGTGCATCGTTCCGGTGCCGCGCGGGGCGAAGTTGCACAGCACGGGCGTTTTCCGGCAGATCGCCTGAATGTCGCGCAGGGTGAAATCGACCCCGGCCTCGAGGGCGAGGGCGAGGATGTGGAGGATGCCGTTGGTCGAACCGCCGATCGCGGCGAGTGTGGTGGTGGCGTTGACGAAAGCGGTGCGGGTGAGGATGTCGCGGGGCCGGATGCCGCGCTCGAGGAGGACACGCAGGGCGGCCCCGACGCGTCGGCATTCCTCGCGTTTTTCCTCCGCCACGGCGGGTCGCGAGGAGGTGTCGGGCAAGCTGAGACCGATCACCTCCATCGTGATGCCCCAGGTGTTGAACGAGGCGGCAATGCCGCAGCCGCCGGGTCCGGGACAGGCAGTGCGGATGATCTGTTCGGACTCCGCGTAGTCCATCGTTCCGTTCGCGGCTTTGGCGGCGGCATCGTAGACATCGAGAATGGTGGTGTCGCGTCCTTTGTGGCAACCGGGCAGGATCGAGCCGCCGTTGACGATGAGTCCGGGGTAGTTCGTCCGCGCGAGGGCCATGGCAAAGCCGGGACCGTTTTTGTCGCAGTGGTGCAGGCCAACGATGGCGTCGTAGCAGTGGGAGGTGCAGACCATCTCGGTGCCGTTCGCGATGTGGTTGCGCGAAGGCAGCGAGGCGTTGCCGCCCTCGTGTCCCTGGGTGATGTTGTCGCTCACCGGCGAGACGCCGAAGGGAAATCCGATCAGTCCGGCCTCGGCGCAGCCCTCGCGGATGAGCGTGGCGAGTTCGTGGGCATGGACGTTGCAGAGATTCCCGTCGAGCAGGGGCGTGCCGATGCCGATCTGGGCTTTTTCAAAATCCTCCGGAGAAAAGCCGAGCCCCCAATAAAAGGCGTTGATGCCGCGCTGCCAGCCCGAGGTGAGCGAGCGCGAGTTCCAGTTGAGCGGGGGCGATGTGGGAGTCATGCGGCATCTTCAGGCGAGATTCGGAGGATTTCAATGATTCGTCGGTTTCCGTTTTGATTGAATGGTTCACGATCTCACCCCTTTGCCGCCAACTCCGGTACCTTGGCCCGGATTTCCTTCCCGTGCGCCCGCTCCGCGACCTCAAGGTCGTATTGAGCCTGGAGTCGCATCCAGATGCCGGCACTCGTGCCAAAATAGCGGGCGAGGCGCATCGCCGTATCGGCGGAAACGCCGCGTTTGCCCCGAACAATCTCGCTGATTCGCAAAGGCGGAACCCTGATGTCGGTGGCGACGCGGTACTGGCTCAATTCGAGTGGCTTCATAAAATCCTCGAGGAGGATTTCGCCGGGATGGACGGGATCGAGTGGTTTCGGTTTCATGGGTTGGTGTCTTAATGGTAATCAACGATGCGAACGTCCCGCGCGTTTCCGTCTTCCCACTGGAAACAAATGCACCACTGCTGATTGATCCGAATGCTGAACGATCCCGCGAGGTTTCGTTTGAGAGCCTCGAGCCGGTTGCCCGGAGGTGATCGTAAATCATTCAGGTCGTTGGCTTCATTGAGGTAGATAAGTTTTCGCCGTGCGGCCTGTTGAATCGCACGGGGAAACCTCCGCGATCGAATACCGTGGAAGGTGGAATCCGTCTCCGCACATGAGAAGGTTTCAATCATTCGAATCTTAAAAAGACCGCTTCGCGATATTACCGTCAAGGAATAATACGAAGCGACCGATTATTGGAACTCAACGGCAACACCTCAATGCCATGCGGTACGAGGGACGTGCCCCGCGCGAGCGCATTTGACCTCAGTATAGACGCGCGCGATTCAGGATGGCTCGCATCCTGCCTCTCGATCCGGATCGGCGCGATGTCTCACTTCGATTTCTGTCGGGGGAAGCGGCAGGGATTGTTGTGAAAAACCTCGACGGCTTCCTGCAGGCTGTGACCACGCCGCCGGTATTCGAGGATGCACTCCTGCAAGGTAAAGGGATCGCTCCGGGCCCCAATCGGCCGAGGAATTTACCAACAGTCGTTCGGCGCCGTTTTCTAAATGGCCTCGGCGAGGGCGCGCTCGAACCAGGAAGCGACACGGTCGCGGTAGGCAGTCCCGTAGAGCTTGACGAAGGCGATCATAGATTCGTCGCGGACCTCGCGCAGGGCGTTGATGCGCTCGCGGCAGTAGTCGCTCGTGAGTTCCAGTCCGCACCGGACGGTGATGGCCTCGTGCCACTCGCGGTAATCTTCGAAGTAATCCATGGGAATGTGGGGAGCGGTCAGAGTTGAGTCGGGTTCGGGGTGTCCCCGTAGACCGCCACGGGATCAAAGGCTTTTTTCTCCTCCACGAAACGCAGCACCGGCGTCGTCCCGGCCTCGGTCGACGGCACAATCTCGCGGTAGAAACAACTGCGATATCCCACGTGGCACGAGGCCTCTTCACCGCCCGCCTCGGGCCGGGTCAGGGTGACCTCGAGGATGACGCAGTCCTGATCATCGTCGACGAGGAAACGCCGGATGATCTGCCGCAACCCCGAGGTTTCCCCCTTTTTCCAAAGTTTGCGCCGGGAGCGGGACCAGTAGTGGGCGAGACCCGTTTCCAAACTGAGGCGCAGCGCCTCTTCGTTCATATAGGCGAACATCAGGATCTCGCCGGTCGCGGCGTGACGAGTAATGCAGGGGATGGTGCCCTTTTCGTCGAATTTCGGGGCGAGTTCGTGGCCTTCTTCGACTTGTTCGACAGATAGACGGGAGGCGAAGGTCCACGTGGAATTAGGTGAATCGGGCTGCATGGCATGAGGGATCGAAATGGATCAAAGCGTCGCCCAGCGTTGATTTCGGCAGGTGCGGCAGCAACGCAGATTGCCCAAGTGCGTGAGGATGAGCGCCAACCCGCCGAAAGTCGTCACGATGCTGGCCAAGGGAATTTGCAAGCGGCGATTCCCCTGCTCATCGACGGTGAGGGTCGGGCAGCACGCGTCCGGGCAGGTGGCTTCCGACGCCACGTCATCCTCCTCCTCTCCCACCACGTAAACGAACTCGGTTTCCGCCCTAATGCCCGATGGTTCGCCGGCGGATGCCGCGTGGGCTACCGACGGCGCGGCTTCTTCACCGGATTCCAGGTAGGGGATCGCCGCGCCGGCGATGACGAGGGACATTCCCAAAATCCCGGCCCCGAGGATCCATCTCCGGCCATGTCGGCGGAATCCGGCGAGCAGTGCCACCGCCGCGAGCGGGACAACCAGCAGGGCCACCAGCCAATGCGAGGCCGGATGCGCCCAGACCTTGCCGAAGGAGGGGGCGAGGAGGAAAAACACGGGGGTGACGGCGCAGTGGATCGCGCAAAGTACGGAGGCGGTCACGCCGATCCGATCAGGATTCGGGCGCCATCGAAAGAAGGAAATTTTCGTGAGAGTATCGGTTTGTTGCATGATGGGAGAAGGGCGGGAGGTGAGTGGTTTCAGGAAAAGAGAGCCCCGATCCAGGCAATGACGAGGCTGAAGCCCGCCGCCCAGGCCATCTGGCGACCGGCGAGTCTCGCGGCGAACTTCCAGCGCATCTCCTTGCCTATCGTGAAGAGAGTGACGAGACAGGGCAGGAGCACTCCCGCGAGGTAAACGGCGGTGAGAACTTGGGCGGGAGTCTCGAGGGCGACTTTCAGCGCTCCCCAGTCGCTGTCGAGCAGGCCGATGGCGAGGCCGTCCTTGCGGATCGAGCCGAGCACCACTGCCGTGGCCGCTTCACCCGGGAGATTGAAGAGCGCCATCACCGGTGAGAGAGCGCTCGCCATCGCTTTGAGAACGCCCAGCATCTCGAGAGCGGCGGCAACAAAGCAGATCACCACGAAGATCGGAAAGGCCATCACCACGAACTGCTTCAGCGTCCCCGCCATTTCCCGCCACACCGCTCGCCACGACGGGGCGTGCAACGGGTCCGTCTGCGGGAGCTTCAGGGCATTGGTCGCGAGGCGCAGTGCCTTCGGCGTGGTAAAGCGCAGGTAGATCAATGTCGTCGCCGCGAGGACTAACAAATACACCAGACCCATCCCCGCCATTCCCGCTGCGGCAAAGACCGCGAGGGTCGCGGGGAGCTGGTACGAGCACGCCGAGCCGAACGAGATCGCCGAGACGCAAGCCCCGCGCGAGCAGGTGTTGCAGGCACGAGTGGCGATCACCGCCGGGACATTACAGCCGAAGCCCATGACGACGCGGACGAGATCGCGTCCGCCGATTCCAAAAGGGCGGAGCCACGGATGGAGGGCGACCGAGAGCCGGTCTATCAGTCCGCTCGACTTGTAGAGCGCGAGGATCCCCGCAAAGATGACGATGGTCGGGGCAGCGTAGAGGATGAGGAACGGAAACATCGCAACGAGTCCGTAGTCGCCGCCGAAGAGAGCCGCCGGCCAGGGATGCCAGGTCGCGATGGCCGCGAGAACAGGCTCGAGTCGCGCACCGAGCGGCTCGTAAAGCCAGTCGGCAAAGCGGTTTGCATTGACCACCGCGATCGCCGCCGGGAGAAAAAGGAGGAGACAACTGACAAACGGATTCGCGATGAGACGCTCCACTCGCCCGGGGCGAAGAACCGCCACCGGCGCGGGATCCTGCGGTAAAGTCACCGCCGTTTCCGGAAACTTTGATACAGTCTCCGCAGTGGCCGCTTTCCGGATCCGGTCACAGAGCTCCGCACCGGGCCGCCGGGCGTCGACGACGAACACCGGGACACCGAGCCGCACGCGGAACGAATCCGCCAGCGCTTCCCCATCGACGCCCGCGTCGAGCCGGTCACCAAAGGTCAGGACCACGAACCCCGTTCGGCCCGCGACCAGAGGGAGCAGCCCCTCCAGCTCCTCGCCGGCTTTACCCGCCCTGGCCACGATGAGAACCGAATCGGCCTCATCGAGCGCCTCGAGAGCGGCGCGGGTCGTCGCCGTTTCCGACTCGCGATAGATGCCGGGAGCGTCCATCCACTGCAGCTCGCCATCGTGGTAGGTCTCGCAGGCGAGAGTGGAGCCCCGGAAGTTCTCAGACGTGGGAAGGCGTCCGGTGAGAGACCCGAGAAGTTGCGTTTTCCCCACACTCTCCAGCCCGATGGCAACAAAGCTGCGGGAGCGGGTAGAGGGGGAGGGAGCGATCGGGGCGGAATTCATGTGGTCACGTCAGGCTTTGGAATGTTTGTTTTGTTTCGCCCTCTTCAATGAGACGGGATCGTCCCGATAGGTAAGGAGCCACTCCCGCGCCTCCTGCGGGGGCAACCACGACTTCGACTTGGGCAATTTGCGAAATGTGCGAAAGCAGGCCTCGCGGTAGTCGGGGCCGGTCACGGAGGCGATCCAGGTCTCGTAGTCGATCCACCATTCGAGAAAGGGGCGGCTCAGGGCGAAGAGCTCGCGCACGGGTCCGGTCCGGAGGAGTTCATTTGCATAAATCCCCGGATCCGGCGGCACATTGTCGCCATAGCAGAAGCAGCGCCGCCGATTCCGGATGTAGAGAAAACCCGGATCCTCCCGCTCATCCGCATACCAGCCGGCACAGGCGCCGTGGAGTTCGATGAACCCACGCTCCAGCGCCTTGCTGTAGCAACTCGTCCCGGTGAGCCCGAGCGAGTCGCGACGATCAAAACCATGGACGCAGAGCAGGTTGCCTCCGGGATGGATGACGTCGCGCCCCCAGTAAAACATCTGCTGCCCGAGCGCGGCGGTGAAGTCCCGGGTCAGCCCGAGAATCGCCGCGTGCGAAAGGGGCGGTGCCTGGGGCGTGGTCATCGGTTGCGGGAAGAAAAAGTCTCCCTGGAGCTGGCGGCCGACTCACCAAAGTCCGCGACCGGGGCAGGCTCGGCAGTGTCCTCCGCCTCGACCGCACAGGTGCAGTCGGTGCAGCAGGCGAGGTCCTCGATGAGGAATCCTCTCTGCCACCAGAGTTGCAGCGGCACGACCCAGTCGAGATCGAGTCGCTCGGCGATCTCGCGGGCGATGATGCCAAAGCGCCCCCGGAATTTGTAGATAAAACAAAAGAGCGTCCCCCGGTGCTGCAACCCCGGCCCGCTATAGAAAAGCCCCGGAGTGGTGAGGGACTCGTCCGCCTGTTCTGAAAAAGCCGGTCTGCCGTTTTCATCCTCGAAATGGGACTCGACCCCGCGGAAAGCTCCGCGGAATCCGGTGCAGAGGATGGGCGGAGTGGAGACCTCGAACGGAATGCCGTCGCCGTCCGTGAGCACGTAGCAATCTTCCCGCTTCTCCACTTTCACGATGTCGGCATTTTTATAGAGACGGATCGAGCCCGGCGCTTCGAGGTAGGCGGACTTGAGGCGATCACGGGTGAAAGGAGTGAGAGTCCGGCTGGGATCGGAACTGTCATCGTGCCACGGTTCCCCGCGCGAGAGGACATGGACCGACTTGCCGGCACGGGCGAGGTGGACCGCCGCATCGATCCCGCTTTCGAATCCGCCGATGACGGCATGCTCCACGCCGGGGAGATCCCGCCAGTCGCCGACGGTGCTGTTGTGCCGACAGAGTTCGGCTCCCTCGATTCCGCCATCATTTGGATGGGCAAACTCGCCCGTCGCCCAGATCACGAAACGGGACCGCAGCGACTCTTCCCCCATTTTAACATGGAATTTGTCCCCCTTCTTGCAGAGTCCCGTCACCGTCACCCCGGCGCGAAGCGGGATCTCGTAGTGCTCCGCGAGTGAGCGGAGATAGCGCGCGTATTCGACCCCGGTAGGGTGCTCGGTTCGCAGGAAATCAGCCGGGGAAGTGTGCGGTGTGATCGCATTCAGATCGACCTGGCCGTAGGGATTCGAATGAAACGAAGGCGTGATCATCCGCATCTGGAGAGGCCATTTGTCGAAGGAGGCACCGACCCCTTCGCGATCGACCACGAGCAGATTTTCAACCCCGCACTGCCGCAGCGCGATCGCACAGCCGAGACCGGCCGGGCCGGCACCGACGATGAGCACGTCCAGGTCGGACGCCCGGGAGGAAGATGAAAAGAAAGCCATTACCGCAATCTATTTGCATTAAAGGTAAATGCAAATTACTTGCGCTTGAAAGAAGTTCTACTCTTTCACCCCACTCTCAACCCGCCCGAAAAAACGCCCGGCGAGCTCGCGCAGGCCAGCCGGATCGAGCCCCGGGCCGATGCAGACGACCGAAGTCGCCACTTTGGTGAGGCCACTGACCTCGATCGGCTCGACGACGGGGTGCCGTCCGGTGCGCTCGAAGAGCCAGCGACAGCCGGGAGCCTCGATTAGTTTGACAAGGGCCTTGGCTCTCACCACTTCGTCGGGGAGCGCTTCGAGAAAGCGGATCACTTCGATCGTCCGGTAGCGGTAGGGCAGAGGAATCTGGCAACCGGTGAAGCGATGGGAGAGCGCGTGCGCCGGATCGTGGGTATGGTCATGGTCATGGTCATGGTCATGGTCATGCGTCCCCGGCGCGAGATCCCGTTCGGGCACAGTCCCCGGCATTTCCCCGCGAGGCCGTCGCCCCACCACCGCGAGATCGGCGGCGAGCAGGGCCGCATTCACCCTCATCGCGTGGGGATTCAGGGCCTCGACCTGTTTTGAGATGGAGCGGATCTCGCGACCGGTGAGGCCCTCCGCGTGGGTCAGGACCCAGTGCGTCGCGGTCTCGAGCTGACGGGCTTCGAGGGGGCCGTAGTCGCCGCGTTTCCCCCAGTGCCGCGCATCGACGACCCCGACCTGCCAGCGTGGGAAAAAGGGTATCTTCTTTTCGAGGAGAGTGAAGGTCTCCAGGAGCGGCAGCGGATCGGCGGTGCCATTCAGTTCAATGAAGAGAGCGTCGCCCCCGCTCTTCTGCGCGGCGAGGCAGAGTTCCACGAGGGCCTCGAGACTGTCACAACAAGCACAGCTCGCCGCGATCGGAGAAATCGACGCCGCTCCCGGCGGCAGCGTCGCGGCATCGAGATCGGCGTTTTCAAAATCGTTGAGGATCACATCCGCCGACCGACCCCGATCCCAATACTCAGTGAGAAGAGCCCGCAGCAGAGTGGTCTTCCCGGCGCCGAGGAAGCCGGTGAGGAAGAGAAGGGGTTTGGACATGGCAGGCGGTGGCGTTTAAGGGCGTAATCAAAGAGAAATACTATCGCAACTTGATTGCAATAATCGAAAAATGCAAGCCATGACAAAGCGTCCCGTTTATTCACTGACCCGCAGGACGTGGACCCGCGGCCAACGCTTTCCTGTCACGTGGAGGAGACCGGTCGCGGGATCGTGGGCTATCCCGTTCAGGACTGCCTCGGAATCGCGCGGGCGCGGGCGCTCCAGAGCGACGAGATTTAGTACGGCCTCGACGATGCCCGATTCGGAATCGATCACGAGGATCTCGTCGCGGTGCCAGCGGTTGCAGAAGATTTTTCCATCGATATACTCAAGCTCGTTCAAGAGATCGACCGGTCCCCGATGATCTCGAACCTCCGCGGAGCGAACGAGGGCAAAGGTTTCGGGTTCGAGGAAGCGAAGCACCGAGGTGCCGTCACTGAGGATGAAATGCTCGCCGTCCCAGGCGAGACCCCAACCTTCGCCCTCGTAGTGGAATTCTCCGACCCGATCGAATGTCTCAAGATCATAGATAAAGCCCTCGCCGCTCTTCCATTCGAGCTGGTAGAGCCGGTCATCACGGAGGGCGAGGCCCTCGCCGAAAGCCCGCACGGCGAGGTCGCGCAGTCTTAGGACTTTGCCCGATTCCGGATCGACCTGACGCAGCGTCGATGAGCCGTAACCTCCGGTGGATTCGTAGTAGAGACCGTCGTGAAGGAGCAGACCCTGAGTCGAGGCGGTGGTGTCGTGGGGAAAAGAGGCGACGAGTTCGTAGTCAAGGCGTCGTGGTTCGGCCACCCGGTCGCTGCAGGCCGCGAAAAGGAGGAGGCAGCCGACGGGGAAGAGGGTGGCAATGAGCAGGGCCGCTCTCATCTTCGGGTCGAATCCGGGCCGGAGGTTACGACCGCGATATTGACTGTCCCCGTGATCATTCCGGCAGGGCGATTTCGCACCGAACCCGTTCGAGAAACGCGGCGATCTCGACGGCTCCCTCGTCGCCATTTTGGCGGCTGCGCACGGCGACCCGGCCGCTCTCAACTTCGCGTTTCCCGAGGATGGCCATGAGGGGAACCTTTTCGAGTTGCGCACGCCGGATCTTGGCTCCCATCTTGTCGGCGGAGTCGTCGATGGTGGCGCGGATCCTCGCCTTGCGGCACTCGGCGAGGAGGGCCTCGGCGGCGGGAGTTTGGGCATCGGTGATGGGAATGATGCGGACCTGCTCGGGCGCGATCCAGAGAGGGAAATCCCCCGCAAAATGCTCGATGAGCAATCCCATGAATCGCTCGATGCTGCCGAAGACGGCGCGGTGGATCATGACCGGCCGATGCTTCCCGTTGTCGCTGCCGGTGAATTCGAGCGCGAAGCGCTCGGGCAGGCTGAAATCGACCTGAATGGTGCCGAGCTGCCAGGATCGCCCGAGGGCGTCGAGGGCCATGAAGTCGAGCTTCGGTCCGTAGAAGGCGGCCTCGCCGAGCCCGACGCCGTGCTCGAGTCCGAGTTCATCGACGACTTCCCGGATGCAGGCTTCGGCGGGAGCCCAGAGACTGTCGTCGCCGACGTATTTTTCGAGATTGTCAGGGTCGCGCAGGGAGACGCGGCATTTGGTTTTCAAGCCGAAGAGGGCCATCACTTCCTGGACGAGGCGGAGGCAGCTTTTGAATTCGTCTTTCAACTGCGCGGGCGTGCAAAAGACGTGACCGTCATCCTGGGTGAAGCCGCGCACGCGGACGAGTCCGTTGAGTTCACCGCTCTGCTCCATGCGGTAGACGGTGCCGTATTCGGCGTAGCGCTGGGGCAGGTCGCGGTAGCTGCGCGGCTCGGCGGTGTAGGCCTGGATGTGCATGGGGCAGTTCATCGGCTTGAGGAGGAATTCGCGCTCCTCGATTCGGATGGGTTGGTACATGCTCTCGGCGTAGTAGGGGTAGTGGCCGGATGTCTTGAAAAGATCGATGGCTCCGATGTGGGGCGAGTAGAGCCGGTCGTAGCCATAGTCTTCGAGCTTGCGCGAGAGCATGCGCTCTAGTTCGGCGCGGATCGTGGCGCCGCGCGGCAAGAGAAGGGGCAGGCCGCTGCCGATGCCGGAGTCGAGGCGGAAGAGCTTGAGCCGGGTGCCGAGCTTGCGGTGGTCGCGTTTGGCGGCCTCCTCGAGGGCCACGAGGTGTTCGTCGAGTTCGCTACGGGTGGGAAAGGCGGTGCCGTAGATGCGCTGAAGCTGAGGCTGGCTCTCATCGCCACGATGGTAGCTGCCGGCGATGCCGAGTAATTTGAAAGCGCCGATTTTTCCGGTGCTATCGACGTGGGTGCCGGCGCAGAGGTCGGTGAAGTCGCCATTGACGTAAAAGGTGATGGTCTCTCCGTCGGCAATGTCGTCGAGCCGCCCGAGCTTGAAGGTCTGGCTGCGGGCGGCAAAGAAGTCCTTCGCACCCTCGCGGGTGACCTCGCGCCGCTCGAACGGCTGGTCCTCGGCGATGACACGCGTCATCTCGGCCTCGATCGCTACGAAGTCTTCGGTGGAGAGGCGACGGGGACAATCGACGTCGTAATAAAAGCCGGACTCGGTGGGCGGACCAATATCGAATTTTGTCCCGGGATAGAGTCGCTGCAGCGCGGTGGCGAGGACGTGGGCGGTGGAGTGGCGGAGCTCTTCGAGGGGGGTCATGCGGGTGGTGGAGCGATGGAGTGCAGATAGGGTTAGATCGGTTTTTCGATTTGGAGCGGTTCGAGAGCGGAGCCGTCGTTGCCATCGCGAACGGACCAGCCGGCTTCGTGGATCTGATCGCGGAGGCGGTCGGCGAGAGCCCAGTCGCGTTGGCGCCGGGCTTCGAGACGCTCGGCGGCGAGGGCCTGGACCCAGGCGGGGGCCTCGGCGGCGGCGGGCTCGTCGGGACCATGGCGGGAGACGTAGAGTCCGAGGCATTGCAGGACGAGGGCCAGTCCGTGGCGCGCGGCTTCGACTTCGGCGGGCGGCAGGTGGCCCGCCTCGTGGGCGGCGACAACCGCGCGTCCGAGCGTATGGAGGCGCCCAAGCGCCTCGGGGGTGTTGAGGTCGGCGAGGAGCGCTTCGTAGACGGGACCGAAGGGACCGAAATCCTCTTCCCCCGGCAGCAGGAAATCGGGTGCGCCTCCGAGGCGGCGCTGCCAGTCGGCGAGCCGGGCGAGGGCTTTTCGTGCGGCTCCGAGGGAGGCGAGGGTGAAGTTCAGCGGCTGTCGGTAGCAGCCCGAGAGGAGCACGAAACGCAGCTCCATCGGGGAGTGGCCTCGCTCCACGAGATCGGCGAGGGTGTGGAGATTGCCGAGGGACTTGCTCATCTTGCGACCGTCCACGGTGAGGTGCGCAATGTGGAACCAATGGCGGGCGAAGGGTTTCCCGGTCGCGGCTTCGCTCTGGGCGATCTCGTTTTCGTGGTGGGGAAAGACGAGATCGACGCCGCCCGAGTGCAGATCGAAACTTTCGCCGAGGTGTTTCATGGCCATGGCGCTGCACTCGATGTGCCAGCCGGGCCGTCCCTCGCCCCAGGGCGAAGGCCAGCGGTTCGGGCCGTCTTCGGGGCGGGCGGCTTTCCACAGGGCGAAGTCGGCGGCGCTGGCCCGGTCGTATTCGTCGGCCTGCTCGCGGTCGATCGCGCCGGTCGTGATCTCGCGGTCGGCAAGGCGGGAAAGGCGACCGTAGGGGGGAAAGGAACGCACGTCGTAGTAGACCGATCCGTCGGGCGTGCCGTAGGCGTGGCCTTTCTCCAAGAGCCGTGCGATCAACTCGATTTGCTCGGGGATGTGGGCTACGGCCGAGGGCTCGACGTGCGGAGGCAGGATGCCGAGGGCGGCGCAGTCCTCGAGAAAGCGCGTCGTCCATGCGGCGGTGAACTCGGCGAGACCGCGGCCCTCCTCCTGCGATCGGCGGATCGTCTTGTCATCGACGTCGGTGAGGTTGCGGACATGGCGGGTCGCGACTCCGCCGGCCTCGACGACGCGGCGGAAGACGTCCTGCATCACGAAGGTGCGGAAATTCCCGATGTGGGCGGGACCGTAAACGGTGGGACCACAGCAGTAAAAGCGCAGCGTCGCGCCATCCATCGGGCGAACGGGGAGGATCTCGCGCGTGAGGGTGTCGTAGAGGGCGAACGGCATGGAAACGGAGAAATTACGCGGAGGTCCATAAAACGCAAGTTACTTGCATTAATAAATTACTGCTCGCGTCGAGATAGGGTGAGAAGTGAAGCTCCCTATTTGCTGTCGCAAGAACTGATTGGGACGACGCAGAAGATGGAATCCGCCTCCGCACATGAGAAGGCTTCATTCGTATGAGCTTTAAAAAAGCCGCTTCGCGATAGTACCGTCAAACAATAATACGAAGCGACCGATTACTGGAACTCAACGGCAACACCTCAATGCCATGCGCCACGAGGGACGTGCCCCGCGCGAACGCTTTTGACCTCAGTATAGACGCGCGACTCAGGATGGCTCGCATTCTTCCGCCTCGATCCGGATCGGCGCAATGTCCCACTTCGGGTTCTGCCCGAGGAAGCGGCAGGGGTTGTTGTGAAAGACCTCGACGGCTTCCTGCAGGCTGTGACCACGCCGCCGGTATTCGAGGATGCACTCCTGCAAGGTAAAGGGATCGCTCGGGCCCCAATCGGCCGAAGAATTCACGAGGAGTCGCTCGGTGCCGTACTTTTCCAGGATGTCGGCGGCCCGCCGGGGGGTGCATTTGGTGACGGGATACAGCGTCATCCCCGCCCAGTAGCCGGCGTCGAGGACGGACTTCACGGTGTGCTCCTCGACATGGTCGATCCAGACGCGACCTCGATCGATGTCGAGTCCGGCGAGCACTTCGAGGACGGTCTTGGTGCCGTGGGCTTTGTCCGAGAGATGCGGCGTGTGGATCAGGACGAGTTGACCGTGGGTCATGGCCAGCTCGACGTGCGCCTGGAGCGAGTTGATCTCGTTCCGCGTCGATTTGTGCAGGCCGGTCTCACCGACACCCAGGCAGGTCGGCTTTTCGAGGAACTCCGGCATCGCCCGGAGCACATCGCGGGTTAGCTCGGGATTCTCAGCTTCCTTGGGATTCACCGCGACCCAGCAGTAGTGGCGGATACCATACTGCGCCGCCCGGGTCGGTTCGAAGTCCGCGATCTGGGAGAAATAGTCGAGAAAGGTCTCGGGGTAGCGCCGATCAAAGCCCGCCCAGAAAGCGGGTTCGCATACGGCGGCGACGCCGGACATGGCCATGCGCTCGTAATCCTGTGCGGTACGGGCGATGGCGTGATAGTGGGGCTGGATGATCTGCATGGGAGCGTCGGTGATTCAGATTTCGGCGAAGAGGTCGAGCAGTGCGCTGGTGCGGTCACCCGCAGGCGCGGGATCGGGATCGGCAAGCCGGGTAAGGGCGCGGCGAAGGAGGACCAACTTCGATTCATCGGCGGCGGCTTCCCCGTCGCGGGCGACGGCGGCATCGTAGCGGTCGAAGAGAGCCGCGATTTCCAGCAGATCGCGCCGGGCTTCGAGGTAGTAGGCATCAAGGACTTGTCGGGACGTGAGCATGTCAGTGGAGGCGGTGGATTTCAGGCGAGTTGACGGGGAATCGGCGAGGAATGGTGATGGCGGACAGGCGACGGGGTTTCCGGGTCGCCGTCAGGGTTCAGGAAGTTCGCTTCCCCAGCGACTCGGCGACGCGTTTGAGGCTGGCTTCCGAATCCGCCCGGATGATCCGCACGGCATGGGGCCTTGTGGAGGTGTCTGTCAGAATCTGAAAGGGATGCGAGGGCACGTTTTCGAGAAAGCGCCGCGCCGTCTCCCGATCAGGCCATCGCGTTTCGAGGAGCAGTGCGGCTCCGCCCTCGGGAAGCAACCAGACGGCATATCGATCCGCGAGGACGCGCCCCGCGACACTTTTTGCCTGATCTACGGGGAGCGATCCCGAGAGCCAGGGGACGAGTCCGCCGAGCCCGAAGCGCTCGACGAGGTCGGGGGGCTCGGGCAGCAAGGCATCGGCGAAATCCGCCGGGATCGCTTCGTCGGCGGTATCCGAGACGCCGTAGAGGTTGGGACGGAAGAGCTCCCGCGTGGTCCGGGGCGGATTCTCGAAAAGTTCATCAATGCGGGTGAGGCCTTTCGTCGCGCCGGTTTTCGCCTCGACAAAGAAGGGACCCGTCTCCCACGGCAACCAATACCAGAGATCGAGGATCGGGGGAGCCGCTTCGATCACCGGAAAGCCGGCGAAGAGCCCCTCGGGCGGCCGGGCCGCCGGGGAGAGATTCAGCCGCCGCGCATAGCGGTAGGCGACGATCTGCCTGTGCCCCTGACGCAGGGCATCGAGGGTCCGGCCCTCGTCGGAATGAAGGCGGTCCGGCGGACGCGCCACCGCGAAGTGCTGGCGGGCGAGAGCGTCGGCGATGTCCTTGACGAGTTCGAGCCGGGTAAAGGGATCCGAGGTCGCGGCGTTTTCGAGCAGTGCGATGCGCTCCCCGTCGGGCTCGACGAAGGCGATCCTCTGCATGAGGCCAAGTGCGGTGAGGAGACCGGTCCAGTCGGCCGATTCCTTTTCAAAAAAGCCGAGCAGGGCAAAGGCTGCCACAAGCGCCTCCCGATCCTCCGCAGGGTAGGATCGCCCGACTTCGCTCCGCACCTTAGCGATCAGTTCATTTGCTGGAATCCGCTCGAAGACGACCGGCTTCAGCGGCGCGAGTCCGCGCAACTCCGCGACTTCGGCAACGAGCGCATCCAGGGAGATCTCCTCAAACACGGCGGGCACGGCGAGGTGCGCGGCGGGATCCGGCGAAGAGGTGGTTGCCGATGCGCCATGGCCCGGAGCGCGCTCGGGGGCATCGGAGGCGAGATAGGGCGTCACCACGGCCTCGTCGATGACGTAGACGAAGCCCTCTTCGTGCCCTTCGTGCGGACTCCCGGTTTGAGGAAGCCGAAAGATCCCGGAGACGTCCGAAGGCGACTCGATGAAGGGGAAACGTCCGCTCGCGCGCTCCCCCTGCCTGACGTAAACGACCTGCATGAGACTCGGCGGCGTGCAGAACGAGCAGCCCACATAGCTCGGCACGATCATGCAGCGCCGCATGTCGTTGAGACTGTCGTAGGGGGCCATGAAGCCGACGAGGCGAACGCGGCGGCCCTCGAGCGCGCGCAGTTTTTCGGGGAACTCAAGCGACATCTCGATGAGGTCGAGCGGCCGCGCCTCGTCGAGGAGTTCGAAGGTGATCGGCTCGGGCTCCACGTCGTCGAGCGTATGGCGACGGGTCAGCTCGTCTTTCAGCGCGACTCCGTCGGGAGTGGCGACGAATCCCTCCAGTAAAAAAGTGACGATCCCGGCGGCGGCGGCGATGCCGAGAAGGAGGAGGATTTTCCAGCGGGATTTCATCGGCCGGGCACGCTCGGGACAGGATCAGCCTTCGAGCGCGAGGGGCGCGGGACGGTAGGCGGCGAGTGCGGGCGCAGGCTCGGCTAACACGGCCGATCGGAGGGAAAGTGAAGACGTAAGCATGGGGAGGAAATCTTCTCCATGCTATGTGGCTCGCCGCACTATTGCAAATCATTTGCATTTAATGCGCGGCGCTTTGACGCTACGGCGAGCCTAGGCCTCGGTCCCGAGGTCTGCACGGACGCTACTCCGATAGTGCGGGGTTTTTTACCGACTTGCCCGACATGGACTCGCCGCAGTGATAGGGCAGATCCGCCCCCCCGCAGCGTCGCCGCAGGCTGGAGGCTCGGTTCCGCGATCCCCACCCCCTCAGGAGACGAGGACCGCCCGATCGCCGGCGGGTCAGCCGTGGCAGTGGCAATGGCCGTCGCAGCAGCCTTCGCCATTGGCATGGCCCGTGGCGCAGGCGTCGCTGCAAAACTCTTTGCCGTCGCTGACGACGCGATGCCCCTCTTCGACTTTGCATTCGCAATCGGAACAGGCGCAGGTGGTGGACTCGGTTTGGGTATTCATAGTGCCAATACCTGAACATACGCTCATACATTTGTCAATTGAGAATCTTCCAAAATGCCGGACCGGTGTAAGCATGTCATTAAATCAGAACGGCGGGGAGGGCGACGGGACTGAAGTCTGTTCTGTCTCCCATGCGACAGGGTCGGGTCGAGCGGCCACGCCTGCGCCCCTAGAATTGGACGAATCGCAGCGCATGGGGGAATTTTTCTCCGTGCTCTCCGACCCGACGCGGCTGCGTCTCATCTCCCTGCTCTATCGGAACGAGTTCTGCGTCTGCGATCTCGCCGAGCGCCTGGGCATCTCCGAGTCGGCCGTTTCCCATCAGCTCCGCGCCCTGCGCGGTGCCCGTCTCGTGAAGTACCGAAAAGAGGGACGGCAGGTCTTCTACCAGCTCCACGACCACCACATCGTCGAACTCTACAGCACGGTGCGGGAGCACCTCGCGGAACCGTGAGCGCCGCCGCTCACCCTCGCTCACTCGAACAGCAGTGAAAAGGCCATTTTTCTCGTGTGCGGTAGAGGAGGCTCGGCGAGGGAGGTGGAGTGCCGAGACGCGCCTGAGACGGACTTCACTCGAGAAGTTTCAAACGTTTGGGCCAAGGGTCGGGGAAATCGCCGCCCGCCTGCCAGTGCGCGATCTCGGCCTCGGTGCAGAAACAGTCCTGCAGCGAGGCGGCGAAGCGGTCGCGGTCGCGGGGCAGGCCGATCAAGGTGAACTCGCAGGCGCGGTCGCCGAAGACGGGATGGGTGTCGCGGAGGAGGGTGCCGAGGTGCTCGCGCTCCTCGGGGAGGAGGCGGGTGTCGTTCGCGAGGATGTAGGCGCGCCAGTAGGAGAGCAATTCGAGCCCCATCGCTCCGCCCGCCTGGTTCCAGAGGAGGCACTGGTCGGAACGGCTCGCGAACCAGAGGAAACCCTTGCTGCGGTAGAGACCCACCGGCAACTGCTCGCGGTAGAGATCGTAGAAGCGCTGCGGATGGAGCGGGCGAGCGTCGCGAATCACGATGGCGGAGATGAGTCTGTCTTCGTCGCCGGGGGCGGTCGCAGGCGTCAAAGCACTTTCCCTCTCCGCGTAGGGCGGCGCGTCGAGCAGCATGGAGGCGTCCATGCGTCCGTAGGCGCAGGCCGCGAGAGTGGCCCCGGGATGGATCATCTGGAGAGTGCGCAGCAGCAGCGGCAGAGCGTCTTCGGGGACGAGGTCGATCTTGGTCACAACGATGACGCTGGCGACTTGGAGCTGGTCCGCGAGCAGGTTCTCAATGCTGCGAGTACCGGCTTCCTCGTTTGCCGCGAGTAGGCGTACGAGACCGGGGCCGCCCTCGTAATCGTGATAAAGGGCACGGGCATCGACGAGCGTGGCGACGGCGTGGAGGGTGGTGCCGGGGCAGTCGCGCAGCTCCGCGAGGACCGCCGCCGGATGGGTGCCTCCGGAGGTCTCGACGAGGACGTGGCCGATACCCCGCGCGGCCAACTGCCGCAAGGCGGCGGAGAAGTCGCCTCGTCGCGAGCCGGAGATGCTCCCGTCGGTGAGGCTGACGAGGGTGCCGGCCTCCTCGCCGACGGCATGGCCCAGACGGACGAGTTCGCCGTCCACCTCCAGCTCGCTGAGGTCGTTGACAATGACGCCGAAGCCTCGGTCCGCCTGCTCGTGAAGGAGGCGTTTGAGAAAAGTCGTCTTGCCCGCGCCAAGGAAACCGGTGAGGACCGTGACCTTCATCGGACGGGTCGCGGCAGCCTTGACAGGGTCGGTCGCAGGTGAATTGGAAACATCGAACGCGCTCATGTGGCTCCGTGAGAGAAGGGATGATTCGTCACACCGAACTGCAATTATTGCAAATCATTTGCAAGAGAGCCGGGCGAGTCATGTGAGGGAAATCACAAGGGGTTCCTTGTCGGCGACCCGGTGCGTGCGTCGGGATCAGCCTTCAAGGGAGAGATCCGCCAGGGGCGGGCGGCGGTAGGCGGCGAGGGCGGGCACGAGCGAGGCGAGCAGCCCGCAGAGGGCCATCACCCCGAGAGCCCGGGCCTCTTCCCTGTCAAAACTCCACGCCGTGAAAACGAGCCCGCTCGCCTCGCGGATCGAGGGGGCCGCCCACGCGAGGATCCCGTGGGCGAGGAGCGCGCCACCGGCCAACCCGCCGACGCAGAGGAGCAGCCCTTCGAGAAAAGTCAGGGTCGCAACCTCCCGCGGATTCGCCCCGAGCGACCGCAGGATCGCCAGATCGCGCCGCCGCCGTTCGCCGGCCTGCAGCAGCGTCGCGAGCATGCCGAGGCAAGAGACCACCACCACCGCGCTCGCCACGACGAGGAGCGCCCGCTGCATCGGCGCGATCACTCCCTGGTAGAGCCGCATCACCTCGTTTAACGGAATGGCCGCGACGCCTCCGGTGCGGCGGCGGATCTCGTCGGCGAGATGCAGGCGCAACCCCGGTGTCTCGAGCCGCACCAACACCGCCGTGGTCTCGCGCGGGGCCTCGCGCTGCAGTGTCGCCGTGCCCTGGATGGCAGAATGGAGACGATCCTCCGTCTCGTGTATCTTCCAGACACTCGCGAGCGTCCCGAAGATCGCCCGATCCTGCGTCGTGCCCGTCGGGGCGAGGATGCCCGAGACCGTGTAGGGAAAATCGCCATGCACCTCCGATCCCGGCACCTTCACGAGTCCGTGCGTCCCCGCGAAGCGGTCGCCGAGGCGCAGTCCCGTCGTTGCGGCCACCTCGCTGCCGAGGACGACTTCGAACTCGTCCACGAAGATCCGTCCTTCGCGCAGCGAAAAAAGCGGCCGCCCCCCGCGGTCCGGCAGATCGAAGAAATGCGCCTCGGTTCCGACGATGCGATACCCCTCGTGGTTGTCCCCGAGGCCGATCGGCGCCGCCCAGAGCACCCGGGAATCGCGGCGGAGCTTTTCGTAGTCGGCGTAGGGAATGTTGCCGCTCGGAAGATCGAGGTGATAGACACAGGAAAGCACCAACTGCAGCGTGCCGCCTTTTCCCCCGACGACAAGATCGAAGAGCGCCGCCTCGCGGGCGAAGGCGCGCTCCGACTCCCGCCGCAGCGTCAGCACGCCGCAGACCAGCGCCGCACCGAGGGCGACCCCGGCGAGAGTCAGCAGGGTCACCGGGAGGCGCGCCAAGAGATAGCGCGAAGCCATGCGGAGGAGACTCATCCCGCCTCGCCCCCCTTCCCCGTCGCAGGCCCCGCCTCGACCGCCGCAATCGACTCGACCAGGCCCGAGCAGTCGAAGCGTCGCGGCAATGACGCGGCGAGAGACTCCTCGTGAGTGACGAGCAGCAGCGTCCGCCCCGCCTCGCGCGCCGTCTCGCAGAGCAGCGCAAAGATCTCGCGACCGGTCGCCGCGTCGAGAGATCCGGTCGGCTCGTCGGCGAGGAGCAGGGGCGGATCCGAGGCGATCGCCCTGGCAATCGCGACCCGCTGGCGCTCGCCCACCGAGAGCGTCGCGGGACTCGAGTGCCGCCGCCCTGACAAACCGACACGATCAAGCGCCGCTTCGGCGCGTCGGCGGCAGTCCCGGGTGCCCATCCCGGAGAAGCGGAGACCGATCATCACGTTCTCCAGCGCGTCGAAAGGGGCGAGGAGATGAAAGCTCTGGAAGACGATCCCGCAGACCTTGCCCCGGTGACGGTCGATCCCGGCTTCGCCGAGGTTCGCGAGTTCGCATCCCGCCACCCGCACGCTGCCCGAGTCGGGACGACGCAGACCGGCGATCAGATTCAGCAAAGTGCTCTTCCCGCAGCCGCTAGGCCCCGTGAGAGCGACCGCCTCGCCCTCGCCCACGCGGAAGTCCGCAAGAGTAAAGCGAATCTTGCGCCCCGAGTCGATCCCGAGGCGCAACGCTACGTCGCGCAAGGCGACGAGATCTGAAGCGGGAGTTTTCACCCTTCCTCTCCTTCATGATGGACGTGGGGACGCAGCACGAACTCACCCGTCGAGGCCCCTTCGAAGTCCAGCACCGCCTTCGATGCGAAATCGCCTCCCTGAAGCCACGAAGCATCCGCGCCCGTCTCCCCGGGAAAGACGAAGTAGTTCGTCGCCCCCGCCCGCACCGTCGGCGCGCCGCTCTCGTCGGCGTTTTCCGTCGTGTCGCGCACCGCCAGGACGAGGCGCTTGCCCAGAGAGGGGAAGTCCATCGCCAGAGTCGTCGCGATCGGCAGGTCCCAGACCGCGCCACCCCGCCCGCCCCGCGTCAGCCAGACTTCGACGTCGCCCGCGTCATCGTGCAGCTTGATCTCAACCGTGCCCACCTGGGCACCGTCGGGTTCGAAAAGCGGATGGAGGAAGCCGTCGTTCGGCCCCTCGTTGGCATGGACATGGGGCATCCCCGCCGCCTTGATGAGCGCTTCGACCACCGGATGAAGCCCCTCGGCGAGCGCAAAGAGCCGCTCGTCGGGCATCTCCGTCTGCGCGAAACCATTGATGAGGCTGGAGAGATCGCCCATCAACTGGTGGGCGTGCTGCCGATCCGCCACGTTCTCCGGCATCGTCTTGGGTGAGACCGCCCAGCCCGCTTCGAGCAGGGCGGTGCGACCTTTCAAGAGTCCCTCACGATCCTTCACCTTGGCCAAGCCTTCCGCCCGGTAGGCCAACTCGTCGAAATGCGCCAATTCGGGCCACACGACCGGACTCGCGCCGGCACCCGCCCCCGTTTGCACCGCATCCCGGCCACAAGACACCACGAGCAACAAGGCAAAAAGCGAAAGGATCCAATGAAAGGTCAGCTTGAAAGGGGGATTCATCGCGATCATGATAGCGGCCCCCTCTCTGTATTGCAAATCACTTGCAATAAACGAATCTACTTTCTCCATGAGTTCTTCCCCCCACGAAATCCTCGCCGAACATTTCTCCCTGCTGCCCGACGGCGACGAGCGCCTGCATTTCCTCATCCAGCTCGGTCGGGGCCTGCCGCCGCTGGACGAGGCCGAACGATGCGAGGAGAATTTGGTGCGTGGCTGCGTCTCGTCGGTGTGGCTCGTCTGCGAGCGGAACGCAGAACCGGGGAGCGGACTGCGTTTCCGCGGGGGCAGCGAAGCCCGGATCGTCGCCGGGCTCGTCTCCATCGTGCTCTCGCGCTACTCCGGCCTCGTGCCCGGGGCGATCCTCGCGCTCGATCCATCCGAAGTCCTCGTCGGCTTCGGCCTCGAGTCCGAACTCAGCCCCGGACGCCGCAACGGTCTCTCCTCCATGGTCGCGCGGATCCGGCGCTTCGCGGCGGAAGCTTTGGGGTAGGACTGCGGGAACAAGCGTGCCGCCTTCAGCCTGAAGCACAAGAGCGGGGCGCGGCGAATGCGGGAGACCGATTGGGAAGGGCTCTGTGACTTACGGAACCTGAAGAACGACCTGATCGGAGAGCGTGCGGCGCGTCTGGAGCGTCTGGAGTAAAGCGTGGCGTGGAGAAGGCGTGAGCCTCCAGGCTGTTCCCGAAGGGATCATACTCGTAAGTCGCCGAGACCTCGCCCGCGACGGGCGTGCCGGTCGGAGCCCCCGTAGGGTCGGGCGCGCCCACCGCAGAATCCGCCCTGCCCGCGCCGAGAAGAATGAGGCAAAAGAGAATCAATGACCTGAGGGCGAAGGAACACAAAACGCGATCAGTTTAGGAAATGTTGATTATTTGGCAAGCTGAGATTTTGCCTGCCGCCGGAGCACGCAACCCGGCCTCACAGAGGCCAGCAACAAAGGAAGGCCCGGCGATTGGGGGCAAAGGGTAAGGCAGCGATGGGCAAAGCATCGGGCTGGAGTGAGTGCTTCAGCCCTTCCTGACGATCAAGCGAACAGGGGTCGCCGAGCGATGGGGCGGCAGGCTGCGGTTCGGGCGTGCCGGCACGGGCCATCGGCAGGATGCCGATGCTACTTTTTGCCCTGTTCGTCACGCCAGTGATGAGATTACGATGCGGCTCGTTAGTGGTTTCAACTTCATGGGCAGGGCCGGTCATCTTGGTGAGCAACATGGGTTTGTTTGTTGGCATCATACCCGTAGACAGACTCTCCGGCGGGACCTTTTGTCCAGCGACAATTAAAGATCCCCTCAACGACAATTAAAATGACCCACCTGAGAGCGTAAGGGATGGCGTCGATTTGCTTGGGGGCTTCGTCCGCCGGTGATGTGCGCCAGCCTTGGCGGAGGGAG
>Ga0209702_10001367_pt1 | contig 46963 bp, 43 predicted proteins | sample FRY01_FD_187210 | JGI IMG/M metagenome (GOLD analysis project Ga0209702, IMG submission 187210) | Freshwater microbial communities from Lake Fryxell liftoff mats and glacier meltwater in Antarctica - FRY-01 (SPAdes) (version 2) | ecosystem: Environmental > Aquatic > Freshwater > Ice > Glacier... | reverse complement strand
CAAATTTCACCATTCTTGGCTCCCCGTGGTCGTCAGGCCCGCTTGGTCCGGTTGTCCGGGTGCGGTGGCTTGTTGTGGGGCACGCCTGTGTCGGCGTGCCCTGCGGTCAGAGTCCGATCAGGCCGATATCGACCATTTGTAGTGGTGGTGCTCGAACGACGGGTGCATGTCGATGTTCACGCCGGGTTTGGCGTGGCGGAACAGCGAGCGCCAGAACGGGTTGATGATGTAACCTTCGTCCTGCAGCACGGTTTCCAAAGTTACCATCACTTCACGGCGCGCGTCGGCATCGGCCAGCGACAGGGCTTGCACCATTGCCGCGTCGAACTCGGGGCTTGCCATGCCGGTCTCATTCCACGAGCCGGTCGAGGTGTAGGCCAGCGACATGTTCTGAACGGCCAGCGGGCGGTGATTCCAGGTGGTCGAGGAGAACGGATACTTCTGCCAGTCGTTCCAGAAGGTCGAGCCCGGCATAACGGTGCGTTTGACGTTCAAACCGGCGTCGCGCAGCTGGGCTGCAACGGCATCGGTCGAGGCCGCTTCCCAACCGTCATCGAGCGAGATGATCTCGAATTCAGCGTCCTTCAGACCGGCAGCTTCGATTGCGGGCATAAGGGCTGCGGGATCGATCACCTGCGCCGGGATCTTGGCATATTCCGGGTGAACCGGGCAGGCGTGGTGGTTTTCTGCCGTGGTTCCCAAATCGTTGTAGCCCAGTTCCAGCACGACGCTTGGATCGACCGCCTTCTGGATCGCCTGACGGACGGCCTTGTCCTTGTAGAGGTCTCCGTTGGCCGAGTTCATCCGCATGACGATGGTAGCGGCGGTGACCACTTCCAGTTTTTGCCAGCCCATGCTGTCAAGAATGCCGATAAAGTCACCGGTCGATTCGTAATTGCAGTCGATCTCGTCGGAACCGGCGAGTGCCACCATTGCGGATGGGTCGGTGCCAAAGTCGATGTAGTGGATCTCATCCAGCGGCGCCGTGCCACCCCACCAGGTGTGGTTCGGTGCGCGCACCAGCGTCAGACGCTGGCCTACCGAGATTTCCCCCGGAACATAGGGACCGGTGCCGATTGCATTGGTCGAAGGGTCAGACCCATCGACATAGGACGCATGGACCACAGCCGCCGGATAGTCGGCGAGGTTCGGCACAACGGCGACGTCGGACGACGACATCATCAATTTCACGGTCATGTCGTCGACCTTGACGACCGAACCTTCGCGAAGTTTGGCGGCCATTTTCGGCGATCCGTCTTCGTTGGTCGCCGCCGTGCCATCGGCGCTGGTGGCAGCGACCTGTTCGGTCAGACCAGGGAAACGCGACGGCATCGCGTTGCCTTCAACCGAGCCATCGGTCCAGCGGCCGAACATCCGCACCACGTCATCGGCGGTGAAGGCGTCGCCATTGTTCCAGGTGATGCCGGGGCGCACCTTCAGAGTGTATTCGGTCGCATCGCCGTTGGCTTCCCACGACTCCAGCAGCCGACCCTCAAAGCTGCCATCGGGGTTATACTGGATCAGGTATTCCAGCCAGCCGCGATAGACGTTGGCGATCTGCGGCCAGTCTGCTGTGCGCGGGTCTTTCAGCGCCCTGGTTTCCATCCCGACGCGCAGGATGCCGCCAATCGGCGCATGTGCTTCTGCCTGGGCCGGGGCGTTCAGGCCGATCAGTCCATAGGCGGCAGCAGCCGACACGCCCAGCGCGGTTGTGCGGGTCAAAAACTCGCGACGGCTGAGTTTGCCTGCCCGGTGTTCGTCTGCGAACATCCGGGCTTTGGAGTGCAGTCCGGCGATTTCAGTCTGATGGATCATCTTCGTCTCCCTGTCGGGCAAAGCCCGATCTTGTTTTTCTGGTTTAGACATCAACAGCAACTCCGGTCCGGCCCTGTGTGCAGCCCTTCGAGCAAGCACATTGTGCGCCGCACCGGCGCGACGGATTTCATTGCACCATTGCGCATCTTTTTCGGCCTTGCGTCAACGTCTGGATTCGTCAGGCCATGCAACATTTGCGACATCCACCTGTCGTTATTGTACGGGTAAATGGCGCAAATGGCCAGTTGCAACTTTTCAAGACTGCATTGAACCGGTGGCAAACCACACTTTGCGGCGCTTGCGGGCAGCGGTCAGAAGCTGACGCTACCGATTCGTGACGGCTCGTACGCGCGGCTACTGGGTGCGGCGAAAAGCCGAAGGAGAGTGGCCTGTCATGTGTTGAAAGGCGCGGGTGAAATAGGCGGGTGAGGCAAAGCCGAGGCTGGTGCCGATCTTGCCGACCGGCTGATCGGTCTCTGCCAGCAGGCGGCGCGCCTCGAAAATCCGCCGTTCTGCCAAAATGTCGTGCGCCGAGCGACCGCAGGCCTGTTTGCAGCAGCGGGTCAGGTGGGTTGGGGTCACGCCGAGTTCTGCCGCGAGGTCGGCGACGCCGCAGCCGCTGCGAAAGGCGATTTCCAGCAGCGCGGTGTAGCGCGCAACCAGCCTGCGTCCGGCATCGGGGCGGATCTGTTCGGCCGAAACCTTTGCGGCCTGACGCTCCAGCCAAACCCCCAGCAGGCCAAGATAGTGCCGCGTCGCGCGGTCATGCGCGGGGCTGTCGCTGTCCATCTCGCGCTGGATCATGTCGAGCATGACATTCAGCTCTTGTTGCGCATGCACATCGCGGATGCGCAGATGCACAGGCGCGGCAGGGAGTGTGACCGTGGTGGAGTTCCCAAAGAATATCGCTGAACCAAAGACTTGCGGGCCGACTTCAAATCCGTGCATGACACCCGCCGGAATGAACACAACGTTGTGGGCTGTATATCCCCGGGTTACGCCCGAGATGGTGATCCGGCCCTGTCCCTTGGTAAACCACAGCAGGCAAGGTTCCGAAATCGACCGCATCGCCTCGACCCGCCAACGGCCTCCCGCAGCAAGGCGAGGTATGGCGATGACGCGCGCCGGAGTGGCGGTAGTCTGAGCGAGTTCGGTCTGAGCGGTCATGTTCGATTTCTTCATGTTTGCAACCAAAGATAATCAGCATGACGCCAACAACCCAAGCGAAAAGAAGACTTGTTGCGCTGCTTGGCGGGCGTTGGCACCGATTGCTGTGGACAAGTCTGTGGGCAGTATTTGTGGCCCCGTTATAGCAGCACTACGGCACGCCAGCCGGCTTTCCGCGACCGGCCCCAGGTTCGCTGGCGTTTGGCATAGCGGCGGCTGGACAGGATTGCCGCGACCGTGGCTGCGCCCAGATCAACCTCGCCGCGCAAACATGCCATCAGATCCGCCGCACCGATGGCGCGGGCCCATGGTCGGTCGGGTTGCCAGACAGGCGCTGCCGCTCGAACTTCGTCCAGCGCGCCCTGTGCCAGCATCTGGGCAAACCGCCGGGAGATTCGCGCGTCGAGCCATGCGGGATCGGGTTGCAGCACGACGGCCTCGACAGTCGCAAGCGGCATCAGTGGCGTTCCGGTATCGGCCTGCCAGTCCGCCAGACTGCGCCCGGTCGCGCGCAGAACCTCCCATGCGCGCTGGACCCGCATCGGATTGGCAAGATCGATCCGACCGGCGGTGGCGGCGTCGATCCCGGAAAGCAGCGCGTTCGCCCCACCCGCCGCGCGCAATGTTTCGGCCTCAACGCGAATGTGGGCGGGCACTGGTGGGATCGCGGCCAAACCTTCGGTCAGGGCGGCAAAGTAAAGTCCGGTTCCCCCGACGATCACCACGGGACGGTCCAGAAGTTCTGTCACTTCGCGCAGCCAATGCCCCACCGAATAGGCATGATCCCGCGTGACATGACCATAAAGCGCATGCGGCAACGCTGCCTCTTCCTGAACCGAAGGCCGCGCGGTCAACACCCGCCAGCAGTCATAAACCTGCAACGCATCGGCATTGACGATCAACCTGCCGTCGCGCGCCGCCAGCGCCATCGCCAACGCCGATTTGCCAGACGCCGTTGGCCCGGCTAAAAGGATCGGTGCCTCGCGCGACAGGCCGTCCAGCAAGTTCACATCATCCCTTTCCCATTGGCACAAATATCCCACCGGGGTGTGGGGGTGTGAAACCCCCACTTCAACGGCAAACACAAGAGTTCCCGGTTGAAACCGCAATCGTTTTCCTACATTTTGCGCCCAAATCACAGCACCCCACGAAAAACAGGTACGTCCATGACGGCAAACGCGCCAAAACCCGCACCCGACCCTGGCGTGGCTTACACGCGCGTCATGCTCAAGATCTCGGGCGAGGCGCTGATGGGGGACCTGGGATATGGTCTGCACCCACCGACCGTGCAGCGGATCGCACAAGAGGTCAAAACAGTGCGCGACATGGGGGTCGAGATCTGCATGGTGATCGGCGGCGGCAACATCTTTCGGGGCTTGCAAGGCTCGGCTCAAGGGATGGAGCGGACGACGGCCGATTACATGGGGATGCTGGCCACCGTGATGAACGCGCTGGCGATGCAAGCGGCGCTGGAACAGGTCGGAGTGTTTACCCGAGTGATCAGCGCGATCCCGATGGATCAGGTCTGCGAGCCCTACATCCGCCGCCGCGCCGTGCGTCATCTGGAGAAAAAGCGGGTCTGCATCTTTGCGGCAGGCACCGGTAACCCGTATTTCACCACCGATACGGCGGCGACGCTGCGTGCGAATGAAATGGCCTGTCAGGCGATCTTCAAGGGCACCAAGGTGGACGGTGTCTATGACAAGGACCCCAAGAAACATGCCGATGCCAAGCGCTATGGGTCGGTCAGCTATGACGAGGTGCTGGAAAAGCATCTTGGTGTGATGGATGCGACGGCGATTGCGCTGGCGCGCGACAACAACCTGCCGATCATCGTGTTTTCGCTGGACGAACCTGGCGGGTTTCGGACCATCCTGTCGGGGCAGGGCACCTACACGCGGGTCCACGGGTAAGAGTGTGTGCTTGCACGCACCTTTCGTTCCGGTATCCTTGGTGCGTGCAAGCACATACCCTACACCCACTTTCGCAAAACTTTCTTGTCGGGTAGATGTGCTTGAACTGTCGGTCTCACCCCATCTGGCAGAGCAACTGAGGACATGTGATGGCACAAGATGACCTTGATATCGACCTTGATGCGATCCAGCGGCGGATGGACGGGGCGCTGGCGTCGCTCAAGCAGGAATTCGGCAGTTTGCGCACCGGGCGGGCGTCTGCCTCGATCCTCGATCCGATCCAGGTCGAATCCTACGGCCAGATGACGCCGCTTAACCGGTTGGGCACGATCAACGTGCCGGAGCCGCGCATGGTGGTGATCAACGTCTGGGACAAGGCAATGATCAGCAAGGTGGAAAAGGCGATCCGCGAAAGCGGCATCGGCATCAACCCGGTGACCGACGGCCCGCTGATCCGTCTGCCGATCCCCGAGTTGAACGAGGAGCGCCGCAAGCAACTGTCCAAGGTCGCGGCCGGATATGCCGAAAGCGCCAAGGTCGCGGTCCGCAACGTGCGGCGAGACGGGATGGACCAGATCAAGAAGGCCAAGGCTTCGGGCATGTCGGAGGACGACCAGAAGATGTGGTCGGACGAAGTGCAGGAGATGACCGACAAGACGATCATTGCTGTGGACCGGGCTTTGGAAAGCAAGCAGGCCGAAATCATGCAGGTCTGATTCCGTGCTGCCGGCATGGCAACGGCGGGGCAGTGAGTTTCCAGACCGGGCGACCGCTCGGGTCACAGATGAGGCAGACGTGGGCGCAGGTAGCAGATACGATTACAAGGCAGTCCGTCCAGCCGATCATGTGGCCATCATCATGGATGGCAACGGTCGGTGGGCCACAAATCGCGGCTGGCCACGTCTGGTCGGCCACCGCAAAGGGGCCGAGCGGGTCAAGGAGATTGTCCGCTGCGCCCCGGATCTGGGCGTGCATTGGCTGACGATCTATGCGTTTTCCACCGAGAACTGGAAACGGTCCACCGAGGAAGTCCTTGGCCTGATGTCGATCTTTGCGCGCTACATCGAGCGTGAGGCGGACCGGCTGGCGGCAGAGGGCGTGCGGATGCGGTTTATCGGGGACCGCACCCGGCTTGACCCCAAATTGCAGCGGCTGATGGCGGGGATCGAAACTCGCACCGCTGGCCTTGGTCGGCTGAACCTGACGGTGGCGATCAATTATGGCGGGCGCGACGAGTTGGCGCGGGCGATGCGGCGGGTGGCCGTCGAGGTAGCCGAGGGCAGGATGGCCGCCTGCGATATCACCGACGAGGTGATTTCGGGGCATCTGGACACCGCCGGTTTGCCCGACCCCGATCTGGTGATCCGCACAAGCGGCGAGACGCGGACCTCGAACTTTCTGTCTTGGCAGTCGGCTTATGCCGAATTCGAGTTTACCCCGACCCTGTGGCCCGATTTCACCCCGGATGAGTTTGCAGCCATTCTGTCGCGGTTTGGCAATCGGGACCGGAGGTTTGGCGGAGTGGCAACCGGATGACGGGCCCCGATACCGGTTCGCCGGGTGGGCGCTGGACCGATTTGCGCACACGGCTTACCTCGGCTGCGGTCATGCTTGGGGTCGGCGCGCTGGAGATCTGGTTGGGCGGTCCCTCGTTCGTGGCGCTGCTGGTGCTTCTGACGGCGATCATGGTGTGGGAGCTGTCGGTCATCACCGCACCGCGCGCACCGCGGGTGGCCGTCATGCTGGCCGTGCTGGCCGCAGCGGCAGTGCTGCTGGCGGTGGCCTTGCCGCAGCAGGTGTCGTGGGTTGTTCTTGTTCTGCCAGCACTTGGTCTTGCGCTGACGCCACGCCGAGACCCGTTCCTTGCGGCAACCATCGGGCTGGCGGTGGTGGCTGCGGGGTTCGGGTTGATCCATCTGCGCGGCACGCAAGGGGGTGGGATCATTCTGTGGCTGGCGGCAATTGTGGTTGTGTCTGATGTCATGGGATATTTTGCAGGTCGGCTGATTGGCGGGCCAAAGTTCTGGCCTGCGATCAGCCCCAAGAAGACGTGGTCGGGAACGGTTGCCGGGTGGCTGGGTGCGGTTGCTGTCGGTGCCGGGTTCATAATGGCGGGGATGGCCGGGTGGGGGCTTTTGGTGCTGTCGCCGCTGGTGGCATTGGCCGGGCAAATGGGCGATATCGTCGAAAGCTGGATCAAACGCCGGGCAGGGGTCAAGGATGCATCGCGTCTGATCCCCGGGCATGGCGGCGTGCTGGACCGGTTTGATGCGATGACCGGGGCGGTGCTGGCGGTGTTGGCTTATGGTGTGCTGCTGCCGCTGCCGTTTGGGGGGAATTGAGGGATGCGGTCGGTTTCGGTGTTTGGTGCGACGGGGTCGGTGGGCGAAAGCACGTTCGATCTTTTGATGCGGCAGGGCGGGCCTGCTGTTTATCGCTGTGTGGCACTGACGGGCGGGCAAAAGGTCGAGCGGTTGGCCGAAATGGCGCGTGCCTTGCAGGCCGAGGTGGCGGTGACGGCGGATGAGGCCTGTTTGCCCGCACTGCGCGCCGCGTTGGCCGGTTCGGGGGTAGAGGCGCAGGCAGGGCATGCGGCGATTGCCGAGGCCGCCGACCGGCCCGCCGACTGGGTGATGAGCGCCATCGTGGGTGCTGCGGGGCTGGTGCCGGGGATGCGCGCGCTGCGGCATGGACGCACCTTGGCGCTTGCCAACAAGGAAAGTCTTGTCACGGCGGGGCCGCTGTTGATGCGCACGGCCGTGGCGCACGGTGCCCGAATCCTGCCGGTGGACAGCGAACATTCGGCGATCTTTCAGGCGTTGGTGGGCGAGGATATGGCCGCTGTCGAACGGATCATCCTGACAGCATCGGGTGGCGCGCTGCGCGACTGGCCGCTGGAGCGGCTGGCGGCGGCGACGGTGAAAGAGGCGCTGGCCCATCCGAACTGGGCGATGGGACCGCGGATCACCATCGATTCCGCCTCGATGTTCAACAAGGCGCTGGAGGTTATCGAAACGCGCGAATATTTTGGCATCGCCCCGGATCAGATCGAGGTGATCATCCACCCGGAGTCGCTGATCCATTCGCTGGTCGGTTTTCGGGACGGGGCGGTCATGGCGCATCTGGGGGCGGCGGATATGCGCCACCCGATCGGCTATGCGCTGAACTGGCCGGAAAGGATGCCGCTGCCGGTGGCGCGGCTGGACCTTGCTGCGCTGGGGCAGTTGACGTTCCGCGCGCCTGACCCTGCGCGATATCCGGCGCTGCGACTGGCCTTCGAGGTAATGGCGACCGGCGGGCTGGCGGGGGCGGTGTTCAACGCGGCCAAGGAAGTGGCGCTGGACCATTTCATCGCGGGCAGCCTGGGCTTCGCGCAGATGGCGGGGCTGGTCGAGGCGTCGCTCGCCCGGCTTTCGTCCGACATCTGCCTTGGAAAAGCCGTCGGGGGGCTTGAGGATGTGCTGGAGGCAGACCATCTCACACGCATCAGGGCACGCGAAATTGCGGCGGCGATGCAGGTGCGGTGAAGCGGGCGCGATGAAGAAGGCGCGGTGAAGCGGGCAAGGTAGTGGGGGCAGGGTAGTTTGGATTTTCTTGGATTGGTGTCGGGCGCGGGCGGGTTCCTGTGGACCGTGGTATCGTTCATCGTGGCGTTGTCGATCATTGTTTTCGTGCACGAGTATGGCCACTACATCATCGGGCGCTGGACCGGGATTCATGCCGAGGTGTTCTCGCTGGGCTTTGGGCCGGTGCTGTACAGCCGAGTGGATCGGCGCGGGACGAGATGGCAAGTGGCGGCGCTGCCGTTTGGCGGCTATGTGAAATTCATGGGCGATGCCGATGCGTCGTCGCGGCGGGATGAAGGCGCGATGACCGGGCTTTCAAAGCAGGAGTTGCGCCATACCATGCACGGTGCGCCGCTGTGGGCGCGGGCGCTGACGGTGCTTGCCGGGCCGGTGTTCAACTTCATTCTGACCATCGTGGTGTTCATCGGGGTTGTGGCGTGGACTGGCGTCGCACTGGACAAGCCGGTGGTGGGCGAAATGCGCGCCGTGCCGTTTGCCACGTCGGTTGGCGGGGCGTCGTTACAGCCGGGTGATCAGATCGTGGCGGTCAATGGCACGGCCACGCCCGATCTTGCAGCTTATGGCACGGTCGTCTCTGCGATCGGTCCCGCGCCGTCGGTGACGTATCTGGTGGAGCGGGGCGGAGTGCGGGTTGAGGTTGTCGGCCCGCATCCGATGCCGCCGATCGCCGCGTCGGTGCAGCCGCAATCGGCAGCCATGGACGCGGGATTGAAGCCGGGGGACGTGATCTTGTCCGCCAACGGGCAGGCGGTCAGCAGTTTTGCCCAATTGCCGCCCATCGTCAAAGCCTTGGACGGTGCGCCGGTGGCATTGCAGGTCTGGCGGGCGGGCGAGACGTTCGATTTGACCCTGACCCCGCGCCGCCGCGATCTGCCGACGGAAACCGGGTTCGAAACCCGCTGGCTGATCGGGCTGTCGGGCGGGTTGTTGTTTGAATTCGAGGCACGTCAGCCGGGGCCGCTGGAAACCGTCGGACTGGCTTTGGACCAGACTTGGTATGTGGCGACTACCTCGTTGTCGGGGTTGTGGCACATTGCGACGGGGGCGATTTCAAGCTGCAATATCTCTGGTCCGATCGGAATGGCCGAGGTGATGGGTGACGCGGCGCGGTCGGGGTTGGAGACGTTCGTTCAGATGCTGGCGGTGCTGTCGCTGGGGATCGGTTTGTTGAATCTGTTTCCAATTCCGGTGCTGGACGGCGGGCATCTGGTGTTTCACGTCTGGGAAGCCGCTACCGGCAAACCACCCAGCGACAAGGCGTTGCAGGTGCTGATGTCGGTAGGGTTGGCGCTGCTGTTGTCGCTGATGGTGTTTGCGATTTCCAACGACCTGTTCTGCACTTGACCCTTGGCTGTGTGCCCTGCGGTCATACTGCTGCCGCATTTTGCGGTTCAGGTGAGTTGGATACGGTAGCGCGGGTGACGATATGCAACTGGTGATGGACGGATACAAAGGGCTTCGGCTGTTGGTCTGGCTGAATTGGGACCGGTTGTTCATCTTGGGCACTGTGGTGGCCGGGCTGCTGGCCGGGGCGTTTCTGGGCACGACGATTGTTCAGCCCTGAGCGGGCCACAAAACTATCCACAGCATTTTTACACAGGTTCGCCCGCTAGGGGCTGAGAGTTCTGCCAGCCTTTTGACAAGCCCGACGTGAGCCGCTAGTCAGACGTGATAGACGTTTGATTGGGCGGAGAAAACCATGGGCAGGCACATCAGCGCGGGCGTTCGGCGCCAAAGGTTTACCACGGCTCTGCTTCGGTCAGCCACTGTTGCGATTCTGCTTGGATCAACAGGGCTTTCTGGCGGTTTCTTCACACCGGCGATGGCGCAAAGCTACAGCTTTTCCAACGTGACAATCGAAGGCAATCAGCGGGTTGATGCCGCGACGATTCTGGGTTTTGCGGGAATCAATCGCGGTCAAGGCCTGTCTGCGGGCGAGTTGAACGACGCGTATCAGCGCATCGTCAATTCAGGGTTGTTCGAGACGGTGACAATCGACCCCAGAGGCGGCACGCTGGTCATCCAGGTGAAGGAATACCCCACGATCAACGTGGTCGATTTTCAGGGCAACAAGCGGGTTGACGACGAACAATTGACGTCCATCACCGCGTCGCGGTCCCGGCTGGTTTATTCGCCTGCCACCGTCGAGGCGGATGCGGCGTCGATTGCCGAGCAATACCGCGTGGCTGGGCGGGGTGCCGCGACGATCGAGCCGCGTATCATCCGTCGGTCGGACAACCGCGTGGACCTTGTGTTCGAAATCCAGGAAGGCAGGACCGTCGAAATCGAGCGGCTGTCTTTTGTCGGCAACCGCGCCTTTTCGGACCGCCGGTTGAGGCAGGTGCTGGAGACCAAGCAGGCTGGTTTCTTGCGGCAGTTGATCAAGGGTGACACGTTCCAGTCCGAGCGGCTGGAAGTGGACAAGCAGATGCTGCGCGATTTCTACCTGTCGCGTGGCTTTGTCGATTTTGAAATCCTCGATGCCTCCGCCGAATTGTCGCGCGAGCGGGATGCCACGTTCCTGGCTTTCTCGGTCCGCGAGGGGCGCAGCTTCAATGTGGGTTCGGTCAGCACGGTGTCCGAAGTCGACGGTGTCAGTGCGGCCGAATTCGATTCGGTGCGCAAGTTGCGGCCGGGCGTGACCTACACTCCGGCGGTCATTGAAAACAACGTGGCACGGATGGAGACGCTGGCGCTTCGCAAAGGGCTGAACTTCATCATCGTCGAGCCGCGCGTCACCCGCAACGACCGCGACCAGGTGATCGACGTGCAATTCGTGCTGACGCGCGGGCAAAAGGTTTTTGTCGAGCGTATCGACATCGAAGGCAACACGACCACGCTGGATCAGGTGGTGCGTCGGCAGTTCCGGTCGGTCGAAGGTGACCCCTTCAATCCGCGTGAAGTTCGGCAGGCGGCGGAACGGATCCGGGCACTGGGATATTTTGCCAACGCCGACGTGAACGCGCGTCAGGGATCGGCCCCCGATCAGGTGGTGGTGAACGTCGATCTGGAAGAACAGCCGACAGGTTCGTTGAGTTTCGGCGCAAGTTACGGCGTGAACAGCGGCGTCGGGTTGAGCATCGCTTTTGCCGAGACGAACTTTATTGGGCGCGGGCAGACGTTCAACCTCAACCTCCAGTCCGGCACCGACACGACCGACAGCAGCATCACTTTTGTCGAGCCGAACTTTCTGGGGCGTGATCTGCGGTTCAGGCTTGCCGGCGGCTACCGGATCACGCAGACCGACAATGCCGATTACGACACGACAGACATCTTCATCAGCCCGTCGATCGATTTTCCGGTTGGTGAGAAAAGCCGGTTGGAGCTGCGGTTCAAGATCGGTGAAGACCTGATCGAGAATGTCGCTGGCACCGACACCCCCGGCGACACCACGGACGATTCGTCGCCCTTGCTGGTGGCCGAGGCGGCGCGGGGCCGGACTTTGACCTCTTCTGTCGGTTATACCTTTGTTTATGACACGCGGTTCACCGGGCTTAACCCGAACAACCGCATCCTGTTCCGGTTCGGGCAGGATTTCGCAGGGCTGGGCGGCGATGCAACTTACATCGAAAGCAACGTCTTTGCTTTGGCCGAAACCAAGGTGCTGAAGGAAGAAGTGGCGATTCGGGCGATTTTCGAGGCCGGGTTGATCGCCGGTATTGGTGGCTATGGCACACGGGTGACCGAGCGGTTCTTTGGCCGTGGCAAGATCCGCGGGTTTGAACCGAACGGGATCGGCCCACGCGATCTGGGGGCTGCCAATGAGGATGCACTGGGAGGCAATATCTTTGCCGTGGCGCGGTTCGAGGCGGATTTCCCGCTGGGTCTGCCCGAGGAATACGGGATCAAGGGCGGGTTGTTTTTTGATGTAGGCTCGGTCTGGAGCCTTGATACGACCAACGCGACCGTGGTGGGCGAGGATTTCTCGTTACGCTCGGCTGTCGGAGTGTCGCTTTTCTGGGACACGCCGATCGGGCCGCTGCGGTTCAACTTCAGCCGGGCGCTGCAGAAGGAAAGCTATGACAAAGAGCAAAGCTTCGATCTGACGATCTCGACCCAATTCTGAGTTGGGGTCAGTTGTGATGCGCGCGTGGGCGATCGGATTGGTTCTGGCGCTTCTGTCAAGTCCGGTTGTGGCACAAGTGCCGACCCTGTCGGGAAGTCCGGTTGTGACGCTGGATCAAGACAGGTTGTTTGCCGAATCGAAGTTTGGTCGCAGCGTGCTGGCGCGCAACGAGTCGGAAGAAGCGGCCTTGGCGGCAGAGAATCGCAAACTGGAGGCGGCGCTTGAGGCTGAAGAACGCAGCCTGACCGACCTGCGCACACGGATGGAACCGCCAGAATTTCGCAAGCTCGCCGACGAGTTTGACCTGCGGGTCGAAGATGTGCGCCGCGCGCAGGATGCCCGATTCAGGACTTTGGCACGGCAGCGCGAAGAAGACCGCAAGAAGTTCATCGAAACAGCCCTGCCCGTGTTGGGCCGGTTGATGGGCGAAATGGGCGCGGTGGTGATCCTTGATCGCAGCGCCATTGTGTTGTCGTTCGACCGGATCGACATCACAGACGACGCGATTGCCCGGCTGGATGTCGAGTTGGGCGACGGCTTGCCTGTCGAGCCGCCGCAGCCCGAACCAGAACCATCGCCAGAACGCCCCGTTGCCCCCGAAAACGCTCCGGCCCCGGCCGCGCCGACCGAGCCTTAGGTCGGGCTGCTTGTCGTGACGCGCCTGACTTGCTAGGCAGGACAGACGCCAGATTGGCTTTGGATGACGAGAGTGAAGATGAAAGACCAGCCTGCCACGCCGACGGTTGCCGATCTGGGCCTGATCCAGCGTATCATTCCGCATCGGTATCCGTTCTTGCTGATCGACAAGGTTCGCGACATCGTGGTGCCCAAGTCCTGCGTAGGCATCAAGAATGTCACTTGTAACGAGCCGCAGTTTCAGGGCCATTTTCCGGGGACGCCAATTTTTCCGGGTGTGATGATCATCGAGGCGATGGCCCAGACCAGCGGAATTCTGGTGGGTCTTTCGATGGGTCTGGTGGACAAGAATGCGACCGTGTTCTTCATGGGTGTTGATGGTGTGAAATTTCGGCGCAAGGTGGTGCCCGGTGACGTGCTGGAACTGCATGTGACGGCGCTGCGCGGCGGGGGCCGCGTCTGGAAGTTCGGGGGCCGCGCGATGGTGGACGGCGAGTTGGCCTGCGAGGCCACGTTCATGGCCATGTTCGACGTCCCCAAGGCCTGAGGCGATGACCGCAGGCGTCCATCCTAGTGCGGTGATCGAGCCGGGCGCAGTGATTGGCGAAGGTGCGTCCGTCGGGCCGTTTGCGGTGATCGGGGCCGAGGTGACGCTGGGCGCGGGTGTGGTGGTGAAATCGCACGCTGTCGTCACCGGCTGGACCGAGATCGGCGCAGGGACAGAGATTTTTCCGTTCGCCTGCGTGGGCGAGGTGCCGCAAGACCTGAAATACAAGGGCGAGCGGACCCGGCTGATCGTGGGTGCGCGTTGCCGCATCCGCGAAGGGGCCACGGTGAACATCGGCACCGAAGGCGGAGGCGGTGTCACGCGGGTCGGGGATGATTGCCTGCTGATGACCGGCTCGCATGTCGGGCACGATGCGACGTTGGGGGACCGCGTGATCCTTGCCAATCAGGTGGCCATCGCGGGGCACTGCGTGATCGGCGATGACGTGATCATCGGCGGGTTGTCGGGTATTCACCAATGGGTGCGCGTCGGGCAGGGGGCGATCATCGGGGCGGTCACCATGGTGACCAACGACGTGTTGCCGCACGGGTTGGTCCAGGGGCCGCGCGGAGTGCTGGACGGGTTGAACCTGGTAGGTTTGAAGCGGCGCGGGGTGTCGCGGGCCGAGATCACCGCGCTGCGCGCCGGCTATCAGATGCTGGCACAGGGCGAGGGGTCGTTTCTGGACCGGGCGCGACGGCTGGCCGAGGAAACCGATTCGGTGCATGTGCGCGAGATGACGGATTTCATCCTGTCGGCGACCGACCGGTCATTTCTAACGCCGAAATGAGCCGGCTTGCGATCATTGCCGGGCTGGGCGATTTGCCCGCTGCGGTGGCGGGGGCGCTGCCGGACCCACCGCTGGTTTGCGCCCTGGACGGGTTTGCGCCGGAAGGCTTGGCGGTTGACCGGGTGTTCCGGTTTGAACGGCTGGTGCCGTTTTTGCGGCAGTTGACCGACGAGGGTGTGGACCGGGTGGTGTTCGCCGGTGCGATGAGCCGCCCTCGGTTCGACCCTGCGTCGTTCGATCCTGCAACGGCGCAATTGGTGCCGCAATTTCTGGCCGCGATTGCGCAGGGCGATGACGCGATGCTGCGGGTGGCGATTTCGCTGTTCGAGGATGCGGGCTTGGCCGTGGTCGGTCTGGCCGGGATTGCGCCCCAATTGCTGGTCGGGCCGGGGCTGCTGGGATCGGTTGCGGCGACGGCGCTGGACGAGGCGGACGCGGCGCGGGGGCGGTCGATCCTTGATGCGCTGGCGCCGGTGGATGTGGGGCAGGGCTGTGTTGTGGCGGGTGGCCTGTGTCTGGGGATCGAGGTGATCTTTGGCACGGACGCGCTGCTGGCCGATGTCGCGGCGCGGCGGCAGGGGAGGGGTGGCGTGTTCATAAAACGCGCCAAGACCGGGCAGGATTTGCGGGTCGATCTGCCGACCATCGGGCCCGCGACGGTGCAGGCGGTGATTGCGGCTGGGCTGTCGGGGATCTGTGTGCAGCAAGGCCGTGTCGTGGTTTTGCACCGCGAGCAAGTCATTGCCGACGCCGACGCGGCGGGGCTGGCGATCTGGGCCGTCGCGTGAAGAGGGTTGGCCGATGAAGCTGTTCGTGATCGCGGGCGAGCCGTCTGGGGATCGGCTGGGGGCGGCACTGATGGCCGGTTTGCGCAATCTGGTGCCGGGGGTCGAATTTCACGGGGTCGGCGGGCCGTTGATGGCGGCGCAGGGATTGGTCAGCCGGTTTGCGATGGAAGAGCTGTCGGTCATGGGCATTGCCGAGGTGTTGCCGAAGTATTTCGCCCTCAACCGCCGGATTGCCGAATGTGCCGGGGCGGCTTTGGCGTTGCAGCCTGCGGCGATGATCACCATCGACAGCCCGGATTTCTGCCTTCGGGTCGCCAGGATCGTCAAGGTCGCACGGCCAAAGTTACGCACGATCCACTATGTGGCGCCTTCGGTCTGGGCGTGGCGGGCCGGGCGGGCGGCCAGAATGGCGCAAGTCATCGACCATGTGCTGGCGCTTTTGCCATTCGAGCCGCCCTACATGACCGCCGCCGGGATGAGTTGCGATTTCGTCGGGCATCCGGTGGTGGCGGAGCCTTTGGCCGCGGCGGACGAGCGGGCGGCGTTTGCAGGCGAGGGACCGCTGATTCTGACCCTGCCGGGGTCGCGGCGGGGCGAAGTTGCGCGGTTGGCCCCGGTGATCGGGCAGGTTCTGGCGCGGGTCAGGAAGGTGCATCCTGCGGCGCGGGTGGTGCTGCCTACGGTGCGCGGGGTGGCGGGTTTGGTGCGAGAGGTCACGGCGGATTGGCCGATCCTGCCGCAGATTGTCGAGGATGCGGCGGCAAAGCGCGGGGCGTTTGCTGCCGCAAATGTGGCGCTGGCGGCGTCGGGGACGGTGTCGCTGGAACTGGCCGCGAATCGCTGCCCTATGGTGATCGCTTACGACCTGCACCCGGTGACGATGTGGCTGATGCAGCGGGCGGCACTGATCGACACGGTGACGCTGGTCAATCTGGTGTCGCAAACCCGCGTGGTGCCGGAGTTTATCGGCGCGCGGTGCAGGGCCGATCTGATTGCACCGGCACTGCTGGGCTTGCTTGAGGATGGATCATCGCAGGAGGCTGCGATGTGGGTAACGATGGAGAGGTTGGGCTGGGGCGACGAGCCGCCCGGCCTGCGTGCGGCGCGGTCGGTGCTGGCGCATCTGGCCTAGCGCCCGCGCCAGATCCAGCCGCCGCCGAACACCCGCCCGCCTTCAGGGGCGTAGAACACGCAAGCCTGCCCGGCCGAGACGCCATCTTCGGGGTCCAGCAGTTCAACGGTCGCCTCGGTCGCCGACAGGGGCTTTACCACGGCCGGGCGGGGCGGGCGGGTCGAACGGACCTTGACCGACAAGTGCCATTCGGGGCGGCTGTCGAACGGCGCGTCCCCCAGCCAGTTGATCTCGCGCAGCGGTATCGTCCGGGTCGAAAGTGCTGTTCTTGGCCCGACGATAACACGGCGGGTGTCGGCATCCAGCCGCACCACATACAGCGGATCGTCCAGGCCCCCGATCCCCAGACCCTTGCGCTGGCCGATGGTATAATGGATCACGCCGCGGTGGGTGCCCAGAACGGTGCCGTCCAGACCGACGATGTCGCCCGGTTCTGCGGCCCCCGGGCGCAGCTTTTCGATGACGGCCGCATAGTTGCCGTTCGGGACAAAGCAGATGTCCTGGCTGTCGGGCTTGTCGGCCACGGGCAGGCCATAGCGGGCCGCCAGCGCACGGGTTTCCGCCTTGGACGTCAGATGGCCCAGCGGAAAGCGCAAGTAGTCGAGTTGATCGGGCGTTGTCGAGAACAGGAAATAGCTTTGATCACGGGCGTGGTCGGTCGCCTGATGCAACTCGGCCCCAGCCCCGATCCCCTGGCCCGTCTTGCGCTGGATGTAGTGCCCGGTGGCCATGCAGTCGGCGTTCAGGTCGCGGGCGGTGGCCAGCAAATCCTTGAACTTCACCCGTTCGTTGCAGCGGATGCAGGGCACCGGCGTGGCCCCGGACAGATAGGCGTCGGCAAATTCTTCGATCACCGCCTCTCGGAAGGTGTTTTCATAGTCGAGAACGTAATGCGGAAAGCCCATGGTTTCGGCCACGCGGCGCGCGTCGTGAATGTCGCGCCCGGCACAGCACGCGCCCTTCTTGGCCAAGGCCGCCCCGTGGTCGTAAAGTTGCAGGGTGACGCCAACCACATCGTAACCTTCTTCGGCGAGCATGGCGGCCACGACGGACGAATCTACGCCGCCCGACATGGCGACCACCACCCGCGTGTCAGCGGGGGGCTTAGGCAAGCCAAGCGAATTGAGCTGTTGGTCTAACATGGGAACCTCAAGGTTTCGTCCGGTAGGAATATAGGAAAATGCTAATTACTCTCAACCCCCACGTTTCAGCAATGCTTAAGCACGATGAGGCAAGCTGATGCCAAGGAACGAGGGACCGGTCATGTATCTTAAACGTGTTGACGGACCGCGCCATGTGACGCTGCCAGACGGCAGCATCCTGAGTCGCGCCGATTTACCAAGCCCTGACACGCGCCGCTGGGTTGCCAGCCGAAAGGCCGTGGTCGTCAAGGCCGTGATCTACGGTTTGATCACCGAATCGGAGGCGCTGGAACGTTATGCCCTGTCGGCTGAAGAGTTCGGATTATGGCGGCAAGCTGTTGAAGCGCACGGCGAAAAAGGTTTGCGCGTGACGACTATTCAAAAATATCGACAACTTTAGATTGTTTTTTCCACCCGCGCAGGCAGAGTAACTCTCGATTAACCATTGAACGTCAGTGTCGTTAACGAACAAGGGCCTCAGGCGGAGCAAAACAGATGCGAATTCTACTGGTGGAAGACGATCCTACGACCTCGCGCAGCATCGAGTTGATGCTGACCCACGCGAACCTGAATGTGTACTGCACCGATCTGGGCGAAGACGGCGTCGATCTGGCAAAGCTTTATGACTATGATCTCATCCTGTTGGACCTGAACCTGCCTGATATGTCGGGTCACGAGGTGCTGCGGCAGGTGCGTCTGGCGCGGGTGGACACCCCGATTTTGATCCTGTCGGGGTCCGATGATACCGAAAACAAGATCAAGGGGTTCGGCTTTGGTGCTGATGATTATCTGACCAAGCCGTTTCACCGCGAAGAATTGGTGGCTCGGATTCACGCGATCATCCGGCGATCCAAAGGCCACAGCCAATCCATCATTCGCACCGGGCTGGTTTCCGTCAATCTGGATGCGAAGACGGTGGATGTCGAAGGCACGACCGTGCATCTGACCGGCAAGGAATACCAGATGCTGGAGCTGTTGTCGTTGCGCAAGGGCACCACATTGACCAAAGAGATGTTCCTGAACCATCTTTATGGTGGCATGGACGAGCCGGAATTGAAGATCATCGATGTCTTCATCTGCAAGTTGCGCAAAAAACTGTCAGAGGCGACCGGTGGCCTGAACTACATCGAAACTGTCTGGGGACGCGGATATGTGCTGCGCGAACCTGCGGCAGCGCTCGCACAACCCCGATTTGCCGCCAGTGCTTGAGGTTTGTCGCCTGAGGCTGGACCTTCGGGTCTGCGCGCCATAGCTATACCTCCAAATCTGGGAGGGGGCGATGGACGTAAGCCGGACCGTGGTTGAGTTGACCGAAGATGAGGCGGCGGCCGAACTGGCCAAATTGGCCGAGGTTTTGGCGCGGGCGAACCGGGCCTACCACACCGAAGACACGCCAGAATTGACTGATGCCGCATATGACACCTTAAAGCAGCGCAATGCTGCGATCGAAGTGCAGTTTCCGGCATTGAAGCGGCCGGACAGCCCGACGGATCAGGTCGGGGCGGCTGTGGCCGAAGGCTTTGGCAAAGTGGCGCATTCTGTGCGGATGCTAAGTCTGGAAAATGCATTCGACGCAAGCGACGTTGCCGATTTTGACGAACGCGTGCGCAAATATCTGGGACATACCGGGCCCTTGTTCTACACCGCAGAGCCGAAGATCGACGGGTTGTCGCTGTCGCTGCGCTATGTCTCGGGTGCGCTGGTGCAGGCGGCAACGCGGGGCGATGGCGAGGTGGGTGAGAATGTCACCGAAAACGCCCGCACGATTGCCGACATTCCAAAGCGGCTGACCGGCGCGCCTGATGTGTTGGAAGTGCGCGGCGAGGTCTATATGTCGCACAAAGATTTCGCGGCGCTGAATGCAAGGGGCGACCGGGTGTTCGCCAATCCGCGCAACGCCGCAGCAGGGTCGTTGCGGCAACTGGATGCAACGATTACCGCGGCGCGGCCCTTGCGGTTCTTTGCGTATGCCTGGGGGGAGGTGTCCGAACCCCTTGCCTCCAGCCAAAGCGGGGCGATTGCCCGGCTGAACGCGTTGGGGTTCCAGACCAACGCGCTGACCGCTCTGTGCGACGGGCCGGGCACGATGACGGCGCAGTATCGAACGATCGAGGTGCAGCGGACCAGTCTGGGCTATGACATTGACGGGGTGGTTTACAAGGTCGATGATCTGGCGCTGCAGGCACGGCTGGGGTTTCGGTCAAACACCCCGCGATGGGCGATTGCCCACAAGTTTCCGGCGCAACTGGCGTGGACCCAATTGCTGGGCATCGACATTCAGGTTGGCCGTACGGGGGCGTTGAGCCCGGTCGCGCGGCTGGCACCGGTGACGGTGGGTGGCGTGGTAGTCAGCAACGCGACGCTGCACAATGAAGATTACATCGCCGGGCGAGATGCCAAAGGCCAGCCGATCCGAGGTGGCCGCGATGTTCGGGTGGGCGACTGGGTGCAGGTCTATCGGGCGGGCGATGTGATCCCTAAAGTAAATGATGTTGATCTGGAAAGGCGATCAGAAGCTGCTTACCCCTTTGGCTTTCCGGTCATTTGTCCGGAATGCGGCTCGTCAGCGGTGCGAGAGCCCGGTGATGCGGTTCGGCGCTGCACGGGGGGGCTGATCTGCCCCGCACAGGCGGTGGAACGGCTGAAACACTTCGTCAGCCGGAGTGCGTTCGACATTGATGGGCTCGGCGCAAAACAGGTCGAGATGTTTTTCAACGACGCCGATCTGCCGGTGAAAACGCCTGCAGATATCTTTACTCTGGCGGTGCGGGATGCGGCCAACGGGTTGCGCAAGTTGAAAAATCGCGACGGGTTTGGTGAACGGTCGGTGGGCAACCTGTTTGCGGCCATCGAGGACAAGCGGCGCATCCCGCTGGACCGGCTGATCTTTGCCTTCGGTATCCGGCATGTTGGCGAGGCGGCGGCGGGGTTGCTCGCGCGGCACTATGCCACTTGGCCGATGTTCGAGGCGGCGATGACCGGAGCCAGTCCCGGCACACCGGAATGGGCCGGGTTGACGGCGATCGACGGGGTTGGTGCCGTTCTGGCCGGGTCTTTGGTCGCGGCGTTTCAGAACCAGGCCGAACGGGCGGCAATCGACGCGCTGGTGGCGCATCTGGACGTGGTTCCGGTGCAGGCGCGGGTGCTGGCTTATAGCCCGGTGGCGGGCAAGACGGTTGTGTTCAGTGGCACGTTGGAAAAGATGACCCGCGCCGAGGCCAAGGCGCGGGCCGAAGCTTTGGGGGCCAAGGTGGCGGGGTCGGTCAGTGCCAAAACCGATCTCTTGGTGGCGGGGCCGGGCGCCGGGTCGAAGGCGAAAGAGGCGGTGCGGCTGGGGGTCGAGACCATCGACGAGGACGGCTGGCTTTCCCTGATCGGCGTCCCTTCGAAAGATAGCGCATGAGCCGCCCCGAGGCGCTTTTCCCGCTGTTTGCCGATCTGGAAACGCTGGACGGCGTGGGACCTAAGGTCGCCAAGGCTTTGGCGGGGCTGGCGGTGCAGCGACCGAAGGACCTGCTGATGTTGCTGCCAGTCGCGGGCGTGGATCGGTCGCGGCAGACGACAATTCGCGATGTGGCACCACCTGCGACCGTGACGGTCGAAGTCGAAGTAGGGGGCCATTTCCCGCCGCGCACCAAGGGGCCATACCGCGTTATGGTGCGCGATCCGGGGTTGGAGTTTCAGCTGGTTTATTTCCATGCGCGCGGGGACTTCTTGCAAAAGCTGTTGCCGACGGGGCAACGGCGGTTGATTTCTGGCAAGGTGGAACTGTTCGATGGTGTGGCTCAAATGGTGCACCCAGACCATGTGCTGCGTCCCGAAGAGGCTGCGAAATTGCAGGCGTTCGAGCCGGTCTATCCGCTGGTGGCAGGGGTCACGCAGAAACTGCTGGCACGGGTGATTGCGGCGGCCCTGACCCGCGCGCCCGATCTGCCGGAATGGATCGACGGCCCCTATCTGCGGCAAGAGGGCTGGCCGTCATGGCGGGAGGCGGTCGGCCTGGCCCATCAACCCTTGACGACCGGCGATCTGGCTCAGACGGCCCCGGCGCGGGCGCGGCTGGCCTATGACGAGTTGTTTGCCCATCAGCTGACCCTGTCGCTGGCGCGGGCGACGTTGCGGCGCGGCAAAGGGCAGGTCACGCGGGGCACCGGGGTGCTGCAGTCCAAGGTTCTGGAAAGTCTGCCCTATCGCCCGACGGGGGCGCAAACCCGCGCGGTGGCAGAGATCGCGCTGGATCTGGAGCAACCCCTGCGGATGAACCGGTTGCTGCAGGGCGACGTGGGGTCCGGCAAGACTCTGGTGGCGTTTCTCGCGCTGCTGATCGCGGTAGAGGCGGGAGGGCAGGGGGTGATGATGGCCCCGACCGAAATTCTCGCCCGGCAGCACTACCAGGGTTTGCAGCCGCTGGCGCAGGCCGCAGGGGTGAGGCTGGATCTGTTGACCGGCCGCGACAAGGGGGCGGACCGTCGCGCCAAGCTGCAGTCGCTGGCGAAGGGTGAGACGGGGATTCTGGTCGGCACCCATGCGGTGTTCCAGAAGGACGTCGCGTTTGCCGACCTGCGGCTTGCGGTGGTCGATGAGCAGCACCGCTTTGGCGTGGCACAGCGGATGGAATTAGGGGCCAAGGGGGCGGCGGCGGATGTGCTGGTGATGACCGCAACGCCGATCCCGCGCAGTCTCGCGCTGGCGAGTTACGGCGACATGGATATTTCGGTGCTGGACGAAAAACCGGCGGGCCGCAAACCGATCCGTACCGCCCTGATTTCGTCGGCGCGGACCTCCGAGGTGGTGGCGCACCTGGCGCAGGCGGTGGCCGAGGGGCGGCAGGCCTATTGGGTGTGCCCCTTGGTCGAGGACAGCGAGTTTGTCGATTATGCATCGGCCGAGGCGCGGTTTGCCGACCTGCGCGCAGCCTTGGGCGAATCCGTCGGGCTGGTGCATGGCCAGATGCCACCTGCCGAAAAAGATGCGGCAATGCAGCGTTTCGTGGCGGGGGAGACGTCGGTATTGGTGGCGACAACGGTGATCGAGGTTGGGGTCAACGTGCCCAACGCCTCGATCATGGTAATCGAGCGGGCCGAGATCTTTGGTCTGGCCCAGTTGCACCAGTTGCGCGGGCGGGTCGGGCGGGGGGCTACCGCCTCGACATGTCTGCTGATGTATCAAGCACCTTTGGGCGAGGCGGGCGAGCGGCGATTGAAGGTGATCCGCGATACCGAGGACGGCTTTCGCATCTCGGAAGAAGACCTTGCGATGCGGGGTGCGGGCGATCTGATCGGCACGGCGCAATCGGGTTTGCCGCGCTTTCGGGTGGCGGATCTGGAGCGGCAGGCGGGTCTGATGGCGGTAGCGCAATCGGACGCGCGGCGGTTGCTGGCGGATGATCCGGCTCTGACGTCACCGCGCGGGCAGGCCGCGCGGACCTTGTTGTGGTTGCTGGATCAGGATCGGGCCATCCGGCTGCTGTCGGTGGGGTAACCGCTTTGTTCATGGGTGTTCTCATAAAGTTCTTTACAGAAGGTAAAGAATATGAGACAATATTGCAACAAAGATACGGAGGCCCAGATGTTTCACGAAATCAAAGACATCCTGACGCGCGGCAAGGGTTTGCTGTGGGAGGATGCCGCGGGGGTCTCTGTTCTGTTCGCTTTGCTGTTTGTCGGTCTGTCGCTGACCGGAACGGCCTGATTTCTGCCTGCGGTCTTTGTTGATCGGGCGCTTGCATCTGTCCTCAAGTGATGCACCCGAGGCTGTCGCGCCTCGCCGTCCGTGAAAAGATACGCCACTTGCCGCCGCCATCCGTTCGGATGTGCGGCGGTTTTTTTATGGCGTGCTGTCGGCTGCCGCTGCGGCCTCGCAGGCGGCCTCGATGGACAGCAGGATGGACGCGTGACGGTTCTTGTAGTCGCGTGCCGGGATCAGCACTTCGTAACCCTGAAACGGGGCCGCAGGCACGGGTCCACAGGCTTTCAACATGCCGGACAACTCTGCCCGCGCGGTTTCCAGTTCTGCTTGCGTCCGCCCCAGAACCACCTTGCCCAGCACGGCCGCTGCCGCCTGACCCAGCGCGCAAGCCTTTACCTCCTGAGCAAACGCTGCCACCCGTCCGTCCCGCATCTCCAGATCGACCGTTACAGTCGATCCGCACAATGGCGAGCGCTTGCGTACACTTGCAACCGGTTCGGGCAGCCGGCCCAAATGTGGGATCACGGCGGCCAGTGCCAGAATCCGGCCGGAATAGAGGTTGATCAGGTCGCTGTCGCTCATGGTATTCCCTCGGCTAGTCCCATAGATAGAGGCACCCCTGCCTGTCGCCAAGGAGAACCCGCATGGTCTTTGACCCGGCAAGCCTGAAATATGACGCGAACGGCCTGATCCCCTGCATTGCGCAGGACGCCGCCAGCGGCGAAGTGCTGATGTTCGCGTGGATGAACGTGCAATCGCTGGCGGCGACGCTGGAAACCGGGCGGATGACTTATTGGTCGCGGTCGCGGGCAGCGCTGTGGATCAAGGGCGAAACCTCGGGTCATAGCCAGACCCTGATCGACCTGCGGCTGGATTGCGATCGCGATTGCCTGTTGGCGAAGATCAGGCAAGAGGGGCCAGCCTGCCATACCGGGCGGTTGACGTGCTTTTACACGGCCCTTCGGGGCGGCGAAGAGGTCGAACTGATCAAGCCTGTGGCGTGAAGGCCATCCGGCGAACATCGTCGGGCGTTGCACCTTCGGCCCGGTATTTCGCCAAGGCCCGCGCATCGTCGCGTTTGGCCAACCGTTTGCCCTGATCGTCGCGGATCAGGCGGTGGTGGTGATAGATCGGCGTTGGAAGGCCGAACAGATGCTGCAGGATGACCTGAATTGGGGTGAAATCGAACAGATCTTCGCCCCTTATGATATGGTTGATCCCTTGATCGGCATCGTCGAACGCCGAGGCAAGGAAATAGGCCACGATACCCTCGCCTTTTCGCGACAGCACCACGTCGCCGATCGTGGCCATTGCAATTTCGGGGTCGACGCGGTGCATTTCTGCGTGGGCGGGGCTGGTTTCGGCAAACGTCACGCCCGCAGGCAGCGCCTGAAAAGCCGCCGCAAGATCCAGACGCAGCGCGTCGCCGGGTTGGCGCAGGTGCATCGAGCGGCCGCGACAGGTGCCGGGATAAACGCTGTGGGCAACACCCTCTTGGGGGGCGGCGAGGGCCGCGCGGATGTCGGACCGGGTGCACGAACAAGGATAAATCAGACCGCGCATTGCCAAAGGCTCCAGCCGGGCGTTGTAGGCGGCAATTTTCGCCGACTGGTGGTGGATCGGGCCGTCCCATGTCAGGCCAAGCCATGTGAGGTCTTCGACGATCCCCACCTCGTATTCCGGCAGGCAGCGGTCGAGATCGGTATCCTCCATCCGCAACAGGAACGCGCCGCCTGCCGCTCGGGCCATGTCATGCGCTAGGATGGCGGAATAGGCGTGGCCCAGATGCAGCGGACCAGTCGGCGAGGGCGCGAATCGGGTTATGATAGCCATGCCGTGAAGGCGTCTTTGGCGCGGTCAGTATAGGCCTTATAGCGGTCCTTTCGCCCTTTGCGCCCGCCTTTTGCGTCGATTGGGGGGAAAAGGCCGAAGTTCACATTCATTGGCTGAAAGGTCTTCGCGTCCGCCCCACCCGTAATGTGAGTGATGAGCGCCCCCATCGCGGTTTCGGACGGCGGCGGAGGCAGGATTTCGCCCTTGATCTGGGCGGCGGCCATCCGTCCGGCCAGCAGGCCCATAGCAGCGGACTCGACATAGCCTTCGACTCCGGTAATCTGTCCGGCAAAGCGCAGGTGAGGCCGTGATTTCAGGCGCATCTGGTCGTCGAGCAACGTCGGCGAATTGATGAAAGTGTTGCGGTGGATGCCGCCCAGTCTGGCGAAACTCGCATTCTCAAGGCCTGGAATCCTTTTAAAAACAGTTGTTTGCGCGCCGTATTTCATCTTGGTCTGGAAGCCCACGATATTATATAGAGTGCCAAGTTTGTTGTCGCGGCGCAGTTGCACCACGGCATGCGGTTTTGGCCCCCCATGCGCGTTGGTCAACCCAACCGGCTTCATCGGCCCCCAACGCAGCGTCTCGCGTCCGCGTTCGGCCATGACCTCGATCGGCAGGCATCCGTCGAAATAGCCCGCCGTTTCGCCTTCGTGAAACTCGGTTTTGTCTGCAGCCAGCAAGGCGTCGATGAAGGCGTTGTATTGATCGCGGTCCATCGGGCAGTTCATGTAGGCGGTTTGTTCTTCTTCGGTTTCGCCCTTGTCGTAGCGGCTCTGCATCCAGGCCACCGACATATCGACGCTGTCGGCATAGACGATGGGGGCGATGGCGTCGAAGAACGCCAGCGCATCGGCCCCGGTGGCTGCGCGGATCGACTGTGCCAGCGCGCCAGAGGTCAGGGGGCCGGTCGCGATGATCCATTGCCTATCTGAGGGAAGGTCGATAACTTCTTCATAACAAACGGAAATCAGGGGATGCGCCTTGATCCGTGCGGTGACGCTTTGGGCAAACAGATCGCGGTCCACTGCCAACGCGCCGCCTGCCGGAAGCCGGTGCGCCTGAGCCATTTCCATGATCAACCCGCCCGCCGCCCGCATTTCCCAGTGCAGCAGACCCACCGCGTTGCGCTCGTCGTCGTCTGACCGGAACGAGTTCGAGCAGACCATTTCCGCCAGATATTCCGTGCGGTGTGCAAAGGTGGCAACAGTCGGACGCATCTCATGGATGACCACAGGCACGCCCATCTGTGCCGCCTGCCAAGCCGCCTCCGACCCTGCCATGCCGCCGCCGATGATGTGGAGTGTGTCGGTCATGGCAGGATTCCAAACAGTTGCGCGCGGTAAGATGTGACAAAGGCCGCAGGATCGCCCACGTCAAGCCCAAATTCGGCGCATTTCAGGGAAAACCTTTGCGCAGGCAGACCTCGCGTCAGTTTGCCCGTACCCAGCGCCGCGCGCCCAGGTTGACCTGCGCGGGCGGCCTGCGCCGGCGTCAACGCACCCATCCGCAGCCCATAATCACCATCGAATGCCCTATAAATCATCGCCCGCCGATCGACCATGATTTGCGGCGGGCGCGCCTCACGCAGTTTCATCGCCCTGTTCGGCAACGCGGGCGACGGATACAACAAGTTCGTCACGACCTGTGTCGAACACCTTGACCCCGCCGGCGCTGCGCGATCTGAAACTGATCTGCTCGACCGGTACCCGGATCGACTGGCCGGTAGAGGTTGCGAGCATGATCTGATCTGACAGATCGACCGGGAACGAGGCCACGAGCCGCCCACCGCGCATCGCCTTGTCTATTGCCCTGACGCCCATGCCACCACGTCGTTTAGTCATATACCCGTGGCTGGAAGAAAGTTTCCCCGCGCCATCAGAGGTGATGGTGAGGATCAGATCCTCGGCTGCCGACATCTGAGCATAACGTTCCGGCGACAATTGACCGGCAGGGACGGCTTCTTCATCGTCATCGGCCTCGGTGTCGTCATCGACGGCCCCGGCAATCAGGCGACGTTGCTTGAGGTAAGCCTCGCGTTCAGCGGGGTCGGCCTCAAAATGCCGGATGATCGCCATCGAAACCACGCGGTCGCCAGCACCAAGCCGGATGCCGCGAACACCCGTCGAGCCCCTTGATTTGAAGACTCGAATCTCGGTTGTGGGAAAGCGGATCGCCCGGCCCAAGGCGGTCACCAGCATCACGTCGTCGGTGTCGTCGGCAATCGCCGCGTTCACCAGACTGACGCATTCGGGCAGTCTCATCGCGATCTTGCCATTGCGCATCACGTTGGTGAAATCCGACAGATCGTTCTGCCGCACGTCGCCGTCGCTGGTGGCAAACACGATCTGCAGGTCGTCCCATTCAGCCTCGGGCGCGTCCACCGGCATCAAGGCCGCGATGCTGACGCCCTGAACAATCGGCAGCAAGTTGATGATTGCCTTACCTTTTGCGGTGCGACCCGCCAGCGGCAAACGCCAGGTTTTCAGCTTGTAAACCATGCCATCGGTGGTGAAGAACAAAAGGTTGGTGTGGGTGTTGGCAACGAAAAGCGTCGTTACCACGTCGTCCTGTTTGGTCGCCATCGACGAGAGGCCCTTGCCGCCACGGTTCTGGCTGCGGAATTCGATCAGGGGCGTCCGCTTGATGTAGCCGCCCGAGGTGATGGTCACGACCATGTCTTCGCGCTCGATCAGGTCTTCGTCTTCCATGTCGCCCGACCAGTCGACAATCTCGGTCCGGCGGGGGACGGCGAACAGGGCCTTCATCTCGCGCAACTCGTCGGCGATGATGTTCATGATCCGGTCGCGGGAGCCGAGGATTTCGAGGTAATCCTTGATTTTCCCTGCAAGTTCCGCCAGTTCGTCGGTGATCTCTTTGACGCCAAGGGCGGTCAGGCGTTGCAGGCGCAGATCGAGGATCGCGCGGGCTTGCAGTTCGGACAGGTTATATGTGCCGTCGTCGTTGACCGGGTGGGTGGGGTCGTCGATCAGCTTTATGTAAGGGATGATCTCGCCCGCAGGCCAGCGGCGGGTCATCAGGCGATGGCGGGCCTCGGCGGGGTCGCCGGAAGACCGGATGGTCGCCACGACCTCGTCCACGTTCGACACGGCAACGGCCAGACCGCACAGGATATGGCTGCGTTCACGGGCGCGGCGCAATTCATAAGCGGTGCGGCGTGCGACAACTTCTTCGCGGAAGGTCAGGAAATAACTGAGAAAATCGCGCAGAGTCAATTGTTCGGGACGCCCTCCGTTCAGCGCAAGCATGTTGCAGCCGAACGAGGTTTGCATCGGGCTGAACCGGTAAAGCTGGTTCAGAACCACATCCACTGTCGCATCGCGCTTCAACTCGATCACCACGCGGACGCCGATCCGGTCGGATTCGTCTTGAACATGCGCGATGCCCTCGATCTTTTTTTCGCGGACCTGATCGGCAATGATTTCGATCATCCGCGACTTGTTCACCTGATAGGGAACCTCGTCTATGATGATGGCAAAACGGTCTTTGCGCAGTTCCTCGATATGGGTTTTCGCGCGGATGATGACCGATCCGCGACCCTCCAGATAGGCTTTGCGCGCACCCGACCTGCCAAGGATGGTGGCACCAGTGGGGAAGTCCGGCGCGGGGATGATCTCCATCAGCGCCTCCATGCTCAGATCGGGATCGGCGATCAGCGCGAGGCAGCCGTCGATCACCTCGCCAAGGTTGTGGGGCGGGATGTTGGTCGCCATGCCGACGGCGATACCGCCCGCGCCGTTGACCAACATGTTGGGAAAGCGGGCCGGAAGGACGGTGGGTTCACGGTCTTTTCCGTCGTAGTTGTCCTGAAAGTCGACGGTGTCCTTGTCGATGTCGGCCAGAAGGAAGGCGGCGGGTTTGTCCATCCGCACTTCGGTATAGCGCATGGCAGCGGCGTTATCGCCGTCCATCGACCCGAAATTGCCCTGTCCATCCAACAGCTTGAGCGACATCGAGAACGGTTGCGCCATCCGCACCAGCGCGTCGTAAATCGCCGAATCGCCGTGGGGATGGTATTTGCCCATCGTGTCGCCAACAGGCCTTGCCGATTTGCGGTAGGATTTTTCGTGGGTGTTGCCGGATTCGTGCATAGCGTAAAGAATACGTCGGTGAACCGGCTTCAGCCCGTCGCGCAGGTCGGGGATCGCGCGGGAGACGATGACCGACATGGCGTAATCAAGATAGGCCGTCTTCATCTCGGCCGCTATGTCGATCTGCGGTCCGTGATGGGTGGGCTTTTCTGGCAAATCGCCTGCGATGTCAGTGTCTTCTGGAGTGTCGCTCACGTTGGTGCCGCCTTGTTGGCCGGAGGTCTATATTTTATTGAGCAGACCTTACACCAACCCACGCATGGGGTGCAAGCAAGGCTCCGAGCTTGGTTTGGCAGCCAGCGCCTCGTAGTGCCAACATAATGTTTTCATTGAAAATAAATCTGGTTGGCGCATGATTTTGGCACGAGGCTTTTACACGGAGGATTTGATGCCTGCGACGCAAACCGAAAAGATGCTGAAGGGATACGGGCTGACCACGGCGGAGCTTTACTACCGCTTGCCCGATTACCGTAATGTTCTCAATAGCTTCATCTGGCAGGATTATGATCTGGCGCCGGATTATCCCGAGATGTTTCGCTTCATCGAGTTCTGGCAGACCTCGATCGAGGGGCCGCTGCATTCGATCCGGTTTACCCATCGCAAGCTGATAGCACCCGGCGAGTGGCGCAGCGTTGAAGGGGAGTTTCGGCTGCATTGAGGGGGTGCCAGCCGTACACCCCCCTGTACACCCCCCGTGCAGACGGATTTATGCCGCCCGCAGGATCATGCCGAACAGATCGCGCGGATCGTCAGGGTCCGCGATCATGTCGAGCGTGACGTAAAACCCGGTTTCGACCAGTTTCGAGCGGACGTAACGCAGCGCCGCGAAATCCTCGATCGCGAATCCGACGCTGTCGAACAGGGTGATTTGCCGGGCGTCGGTGCGGCCGGGGTCCAGACCGTCGATCACCCGCCACAGCTCGGTTACCGGGTGGTCGGCGGGCAATTGCTGGATCTCGCCTTCGATCCGGGTTTGCGGCGGGTATTCGACAAAGATGCTGGACCGCAGCAGGATGTCGCGGTGCAGTTCGGTCTTGCCGGGGCAGTCGCCACCCACGCAATTGAGGTGGATGCCGGAGCCTACCATGTTGTCGGTCAGGATCGTCGCATATTGTTTGTCGGCGGTGACGGTGGTGATCACCTGCGCGCCGAGGATCGCCTCTTCGGCGCTGGTGCAGGGCACCACGGTCAGCCCGCGCCCCGCAAGGTTGCGCAGGCATTTCGCCGTGGCGTCAGGGTCGATGTCGAAAAGCCGCACTTCGGTCAAGCCGCAGATCGCCTTGAACCCCAGCGCCTGAAACTCGGCCTGCGCGCCATTGCCGATCAGGGCCATGGTCGTTGCGCCTGCCGGCATCAGGTATTTTGCCGCCATTGCCGAAGTCGTAGCGGTGCGCAGGGCGGTGAGGATGGTCATTTCCGACAAAAGCACCGGGTAGCCGGTTGCGACGTCTGCCAACAGGCCAAAGGCGGTAACGGTTTGCAGGCCGAGGGCCATATTGGACGGATGGCCGTTGACGTATTTGAACCCGTAGGTTTCGCCGTCTGAGGTTGGCATCAACTCGATCACGCCAACATCGGAATGGGACGCGACGCGCGGCGTCTTGTCGAACAGTGGCCAGCGGCGGAAGTCGGCCTCGATCTCGGCGGCGAGGTCTTGCAGCACTTGCTCGATCCCCAGATGCAGGACAAGTTTCATCATGTGATCGACCGAAACAAAGGGGACGAGGTTTTTCATCATACGCTCCGGTTCAGGCGCTGCGGGTGGGACGGTCGAACACCTTGCGGCCCATCAGCGAGCCTACAAGATCAACCATCAGCTTGGCCGTTTTGCCGCGTTCGTCAAGGAACGGGTTCAACTCGACAAGGTCGAGAGAGGTCACCAGTCCCGATTCGTGCAAGAGTTCCATCACCAGATGCGCCTCGCGAAACGTGGCGCCGCCGGGCACGGTGGTTCCGACCGCCGGCGCGATGGAGGGGTCGAGGAAATCGACATCAAGGCTGACGTGCAGCATCCCGTTCCATTCGCGGACCATACCGAGAAATTCGCGCAACGGAGCCACGATGCCGCGCTCGTCCAGCACCCGCATGTCGTTGATGGCGATGTCATGGTCAAGAAGGGCTGCGTGTTCGGCTGCGTCAACCGAGCGGATGCCGTAAAGGCAGATGCGGTCGGCGGGGATCGGGCTGGGGAAGGGCGGGAAGGCGTCAAACCCGCTGCGCCCGGCGATGTACGCGACAGGCGTGCCGTGCAGGTTGCCCGAGGTGGTGGTCAGCGGCGTGTGAAAGTCGGAATGGGCGTCGAGCCACAACAAGAACAGCGGGCGGTCGTGGCGGTCGGCAAAGGCGGCGGCCGCGGCCACGGTGCCCAAAGCCAGCGAATGGTCGCCGCCCAAGATGACCGGAAACGCCCCTTGCGACAGCGCGTCGTGGGTGCGGCCCTGCAAGGTTTGCGTCCAGCCCAGCACCTGGGGCAGCGAATGGACGGCGGGGTTGGCGCAGCTGACCTCTGCAAGGTCAGGCAAGGCCACATCGCCCCAATCGGTCACCTTGTGGCCAAGGTCGCGGATCGCGGCGGCGATCCCCGCGACACGGTAGGCGGCGGGACCCATCAAGCAACCGGGTCGGCGTTGGCCGTCGTCGATCGGAGCGCCGATCAGGATGGTGTGGGGCATAGAAGAACTCCTTTGTGCCACATCATAGTGCCGTTCGCGCAAAGTTGCGCGACCCATCGGCGCAGGTCCTTGGAATATTCGGGGATTGAGCCTAAGGTTCATGCAATTGCAGGAGGCACGCATGATCGTCGAATTAGGACACTTTGCGCTGATTTTGGCGTTAGCGGTGGCGCTGGTGCAGACGATTCTGCCGATGTGGGGGGCGCATCGTGGCAACGTGGCGCTGATGGCGGTGGGGGACACGGCGGCAAGCGTGCAGTTCTTGCTGCTGCTGACATCGTTTGGCGCGCTGACTTATGCCTTTGTGATGTCTGACTTTTCGCTGGCGCTGGTGGTCAACAATTCGCACACCGACAAGCCGTTGATCTACAAGATAAGCGGAGTCTGGGGAAACCACGAAGGGTCTTTGTTGTTGTGGACGGCGATTCTGGCGTTGTTCGGGGCTTGTGCTGCGTGGTTCGGCAGCAATTTGCCGGTAACGCTGCGAGCGCGGGTTCTTTCGGTGCAAGGGTCGATCGGCGTCGCGTTTTTGCTATTCTTGTTGCTGACATCGAACCCGTTTCTGCGGTTGGGGGCGCCGCCGATGAACGGAGAGGACCTGAATCCGCTGTTGCAGGACCCCGGTTTGGCGTTTCATCCGCCATTTCTGTATCTGGGCTACGTCGGTCTTTCGATGTCGTTCAGCTTCGCGGTGGCGGCGCTGATCGAGGGCAAGGTCGATGCGGCCTGGGCGCGCTGGGTTCGGCCATGGACGCTTGCGGCTTGGGTTTTTCTGACCATCGGGATCGCGATGGGGTCGTGGTGGGCCTATTATGAGCTGGGCTGGGGCGGGTTCTGGTTCTGGGACCCGGTGGAAAATGCCTCGCTGATGCCGTGGCTGTTTGCCGCCGCGTTGCTGCACAGCGCGATTGTGGTGGAAAAGCGCGAAAGCCTAAAGGCGTGGACCATTTTGCTGGCGATCATGGCGTTCGGGTTCAGCCTGATCGGGATGTTCATCGTTCGGTCGGGCGTGATCACATCCGTCCACTCCTTTGCCAATGACCCAGAGCGGGGGGTGTTCATCCTGCTGATCCTGGGCATGTTCCTTGGCGGTGCGTTGCTGCTTTATGCCGCGCGCGCCGGTGTGATGGAGGGGCGCGGCGTCTTTGCGATGTTCAGCCGCGAGTCGGCGTTGGTAGCCAACAATGTGCTTCTGGCGGTGTCGGCGATGGTGGTGTTCGTCGGCACAATGTGGCCGCTGGTGGCCGAGGTTCTGTGGGGGCGTGCACTGTCGGTCGGGCCGCCGTTTTTCGACGCGGTCTTTTCGCCGTTTTTCGTGGCGCTGGCGATCATACTGCCGGTGGGTGCGATGATGCCGTGGAAGCGTGCCGAGGTTGGCAAAACGCTGCGCACGTTGCGCTATGCGATGGTGTTGGCGATTGCCGTTGGAGCATTGGTGTTTGCGGTGCAGACCGGGCGGTCGGCCTTGGGTCCGGTGGCGGCGGTGCTGGCGGTTTGGGTTGTGCTGGGGGCTGTGGTCGATCTGTGGACACGCACCGGACGTGGGCCTGTAGCGACGCGTCTGTCGCGTCTGGGACGGTTGCCGCGCGCTGATTGGGGCAAGGCTACGGCCCATGCCGGGATGGGTGTCACGATCTTTGCCGTTGCCGCGATCACGGCCTATGTCACCGAAGATATCCGTGTGGTGCAGATCGGGGGCAGTTTCCCGATGGGCAACTATATGATCACGCTCGACGAGGTGAACGATCTGCGTGAGAACAACTATGAGACCACCAAGGCAAAGATGACCGTCACCCGCGACGGCCGCGAAGTGGCGGTTCTGTATCCGGAAAAGCGGTTCTATCCGGTGGCACAGATGCCAACGACCGAAGCTGCGATTGATCTGGGGGTGTTCCGCGATCTGTATCTGGTGATCGGGGATCGGCAGGACAACGGCGGTTGGGCGGTGCGCAGTTATATCAAACCGTTTGCCAACTGGATCTGGGCCGGGTGTTTGCTGATGGCGCTGGGTGGAACGCTGAGCCTGACGGACCGCCGCTATCGCCTGGCGGCAGGCGCGCGGAAATCCGCAGCGCTGCAACCGGCGGAATAGGGCCATGCGGCGCCTGATCCTGATGCTGGTCTTGATGGCTGGGCCGGTATTTGCCGTGCAACCGGACGAGGTTCTGTCCGATGCGGGTCTTGAAGCGCGGGCGCGCGCGATCAGCGTCGGGTTGCGATGTCCGGTCTGTCAGGGCGAGACGATCGACGATTCGAACGCCCCGATCAGCCGCGATCTGCGGCTGGCCGTGCGGGAGCGCTTGGTTGCGGGCGATACCGACGCGCAGGTCATTGGCTATATTGTGGCGCGCTACGGCGAGTTCGTCCTGTTCGACCCCCCGGCGCGCGGGATCAATCTGATCTTGTGGCTCGCCGGGCCTGCGATGCTGTTGGCCGGGGCCGGGGTTGCTTTTGCCACGCTGCGGCGGCGCGGGTCCGAAGCTGCGGCGCTGTCAGAGGCCGACAAGGCGCGGCTGGACGAAATCCTGAAGTCGTGACGCGGGGTTTGGACTGTCGCACCGCGTTTGCCCGGCTATGCTGGGGCAAAACCGGAGGGGCCGATGTATCAGACAATCACCACTGAGGTGACCGGCGATGTGGCGGTCCTGACGCTGAACCGGCCGCAAGTGATGAACGCATTGACGTCCCTGATGCGGGCCGAATTGCTGGAGGCGTTTCAGACTGCGCAAACCACGGCGCGGGTCATCGTGTTGACCGGGGCAGGGCGGGCGTTCTGTTCGGGGCAGGATCTGGCGGATGCGCTGTCGCCGGGGGCCTTTGACGTCGAGCGGGTGCTGAACGAGGAATATGTGCCGCTGCTGAAAGCGATCACCGACTGCCCCTTGCCGGTGATTGCTGCGGTGAACGGGACTGCGGCGGGGGCAGGGGCCAATCTGGCACTGGCTTGCGATGTGGTCATAGCGGCTGAAAGTGCCAGTTTCATTCAGGCCTTCACCCGGATCGGGTTGACCCCGGATGCGGGCGGCACCTATTGGCTGCCGCGCCAGATCGGCATGGCGCGGGCGATGGGGGCGTGTCTGTTCGCCGAAGGGATTTCAGCGCGCGAGGCGGTCAACTGGGGGATGATCTGGGAGGCGGTGCCGGATGACCGATTTATCGCGCATTGGCGTGCGCGGGCGGCCAAACTGGCTGCGGGGCCGACGCAGGCCTATACCGCAGTGAAGCAGGCGCTTCGCAGCAGTTTCGACCATGATCTGGACGCGCAACTGGCCCTTGAGGCGAAGCTGCAGGGAGACTGCGGGCAGACAGCAGATTTCCGCGAAGGTGTCGCGGCTTTCCTCGGGAAACGCCCCGCGCAGTTTACCGGGAAGTAAAGCCCGCCCGCAGCGCGTTCCGCTTTGCTCATTGATGCCGTCTGGGCGAAGGACCCGCGCGCGCGAACTTGTCGTACCAACAAAGCACTTGCAGCGGGACCGGCGGCGTTTACAATTTGTAATGGTTGATCGTTGATACAAATCAAAGAGCACGCGGTTTGTGTGGTTTAGATTATTTCGACTTTCCGCAGCGGCATCTGCAGGCGCAAGACAAGGAAATTTCATGTCCACGACGCTTCAACCCAGTCCATTGGCCCGCAAGTTGGGGGCCTTCATCTCGCTGACTGATGCAGATTTATCCCTGCTGGATACCTTGCAGAAACGCCGGCGCAGCTTTCCGGCGGGCAGCGATCTGGTACATGAGGGAAGGTCCGGCAATTCGGCCTATATCTTGATGCAAGGCTGGGCTGTGTCTTACAAGATTTTGCCTGAGGGCACGCGCCAGATTATCGATTTGCACATTCCGGGAGATTTTCTTGGCCTGCATGGTGTGTTGTTCCAGTCGGCTGACCATGACATCGCGTCGTTGACGCCGGTCGAGGTGTCGGAGGTGTCGGTCAACGACTTTTCAGTCGCCTTTCAACGATCCCCAAGGCTGGCCACCGCTGCTCTTTGGGCGGTGTCGCGCTATCAGGCGAGGCTGGTCGAACATCTGGTCAGCCTTGGTCGCCGCGACGCGCGCCAGCGTATCGCGCATTTCCTGCTGGAATTAAGCGCACGTTTGAACCTGGTTGGTCTTGGCTCGTTGCGGGACTATGAATGCCCGCTGACTCAATATCTGCTGGCTGACGCGCTTGGACTGAGTTCGGTGCACGTTAACCTCGTACTGCGGGATTTGCGCGAAGACGGGCTTCTGACCGTCCGCGATGGCAAGGTAATCTTTGACGATCTGGAGCGTGTTGTCGCACTCGCCGAGTTCGACGGGAAATATCTTGATCAGGAAGGTCCGTTGCAGCGAAAGACGGCTTATGAGGACAGGCCTTTGGCGCGTGTCTTGGACCTGCCTGTGCAGGGAGGTCGACCACCGGTGGCGGCGCAGCGCGATGTATCGGGACGGGCTGCAGCGGACCGTTCTGCGGTCAACCTGACTGCCGTCCCCCTGCATCGGGTATCATGATGCGTACTGCGTAAATGATCAAAGTCGGCACCGTGGTGTGCGCGGCGTTGGCGCTTGGTTTTTGACGGCGGATGGCGGGATCGGGTGAGACGCGTTCAGATGCGGTTGTACGGGATCGGGGGAGCCTTGGGGCGGCGGCGGTGTATGCCGGATCGGTTGGCCCGCGCGTGACGAGATCGAGGAACGGATCACGGTGCGTGGCCCGGATGCGGAGCGTGACCGGGCGGCGATCACCTTGACGTTCGAGGCGCGGATGCCAGGGACTTGGGTCGAAAGCGACCTGCCGTCGCGGTTCGGAACGGACCGCCAGCCGGGCGGCGATGCCTGGCTCCTCTGCTGATATGTTCAATCGCACTTCGAAAACCGGCCTCAGCTTTCGCTCGGCCAGAGACGATGGGTCTTGCGATCTGCTGAAACTGCCGCGCGTGGTATCTGTAGCCAAATATCAGTGCGGTCAAATCGATTCCGCCCCGTCAATAACCAGCGCGTGTCCGGTCATGAACGCAGATCTGTCCGACGCAAGAAACACGATGCCATCAGCGATTTCTGCGGCAGTGCCAAAACGTGCCATCGGAATTGCGCGTTCAACGTAATTCTCAAGGGCACTTCGGCCGCCCATCTGCTGTTCGAACCCGGCGTTGAATGTCGTGTCGATAAATCCGGGGCAAAGCGCGTTGCACCGGATGTTGTAGCGGCCATAGTCAACGGCGATCTGCTTGACCATGGCGATGACGGCGTGTTTGGTGGTGGCATAGGCGATCATCTCGCGGTCAAACTGCACACCGGAATTGGATGCGGTGATGATGATCGACCCGCTGCCCTGCGGTTGCATAACCGCCATCGCGGCTTGGGCCGCCGCAAAATGGGCGCGGACGTTCAGGCGCCACGAGGCATCCATCTGATCGGCCGTTACCTGATCAAGCCGTCCGGGGATCTGGATGCCGGCATGAGAATGCAGAATGTCGAGGCGGCCATGCCTTTGCGCCGCCGCATGTATGGCTTGGGTCAGGGCCGCGTCGTCGGTCACGTCAAGCCCCGCAAACTCTGCTTGACCGCCGTTTGCGGTGATCATCTGGGCTGTTTTTTGCGCGGTCAGGGGGTCAAGGTCGGTGACAACCAGCACAGCCCCCTCTGCTGCCATGGCAAGTGCCCCGGCGCGGCCGATCCCGGCGCCGGCAGCGGTCACGAACGCAACGCGGTTTTGCAAAAGCATGGGGGAGCCCGTCAGGATTTGGGTGTTCGGCGCTGCAGAATGCTTTGCGCGGTGATCAAGAGGACAAGCGATACGGCGAGGACCATCGACCCGATGGCGTTGACTTCCGGCGTGACCCCGCGGCGGATCGAGGAGAACACGTAGATCGGCAAGGTCGTCTGCGACCCCGCGACGAAAAACGCGATAACGAAGTCGTCAAAGCTGAAGGTGAACGCCAGAAGGAAGGCCGCAAGGATGCCGGGGAAAATCTGCGGCAGCGTCACTTGGCGAAACGTGCCGAACGGGGTGGCGCCAAGGTCTGCAGAGGCCTCGATCAGGCTGCGGTCCATGCCCGCGATACGGGCGCGCACGATGATGATGACCAGCGCCATCGAAAACAGCCCATGGGCCGCAATCAGGGACCCATAGCCCAACGCCAGTTGCGGGGCCGCATCCGCCAGCGGCCAGATTGCCGTCAACACTGGATTGACCCAATTGAACAGCGTTACCAAGGCAATCAGGGTGGCGATGCCGATGACGATGCCCGGAACCATGACGGCAATGTAGATCAGCGCATCAAAGACCACACGGACCCGGCCTTTGAGCGATTGCAGCGCCAGTGCGGCCATGGTGCCGAACACCGTAGCCAGCAAAGCAGAGGTCATCGCAACCGTCAGGCTGGTCTGGAACGCCTCCATCACAAAGGTATTGGACAGCGCCTTGCCATACCATTGCAGCGAGAAGCCCTGAAGCTGGGTCGCCGCTTTGCCCGCGTTGAACGAGAACAGCACGATGATCCCGATCGGGACATAAAGGAACAGATAAACGGCCAAGACGTAAAGGCGCATTATCCCCTCACATCAACGAGATATCGTCGCGGCCACCGGCCCAGCGACGGGTAAAGCGCATGTAGACGGTGACAGTGATCAGCATGACCAGCACCAGTGCCACAGCAACGGCAGACCCGAAAGCCCAGTTGCGCGACTGCAAGAACAGATCGACAAGCGCGTTGCCGACAAAGAACACCTTGCCGCCGCCCAGCATCGACGGGATCAGAAACTCGCCCATCAGCAGAATGAACACCAGCATGCAGCCAGTGGCCACGCCGGGCATCGAAAGCGGCAGCGTTACGGTCAGGAAGGTGTTGATCGGCGGCGCGCCAAGGTCGCCGGACGCCTCCAGCAGACGCTTGTCCAGCCGTTCAAGGCTGACATAGATCGGAAAGACCATCAGCGGCAGATAGCCATAGACGATGCCCACCAGCACCGCGAAGGGGGTGTTGATCAGCCGGGGGTTGCCGAGGCCCAGCGCATTCAGAAGCGACGGCAGACCCTGCCCGCCCAGCAGGTAAATCCACGCGTAGCTGCGGATCAGGATCGAGGTCCAGAACGGCACGATCACCAGAATAAGCAGCAAGGTCCGCCATCTGGGATTGGCGCGGATCGCAAGGAAATAAGCCAGCGGATAGGCAATCAGCAGACAGGTCAGCGTCCCGATCGGAGCCAGTGTCATCGTGTTCTTGAACGCCGCCCAACGCGCGCCAAGGTTCAGGAAATTGTCGAAGGTGAAAGCGGGGACATAGCCACCGGCTGGCCCCCGCTCGCCAAAGCTGAAGACGAAAACGACCAGAAGCGGCAGCACCAACATGGCAAAGAACCATGCCCCTGCGGGTAGCAGAAAGAGTGCCGTGCGGTACTGTGGTCGCATCGTCATTCCTTTATGCCGACTTGAAGCGGGCCATCAGTTCTGCCCGGCCCGGATCGGTCAGCGTCACCGCTGCGCCGAATTCCAGCGGGGTCAGCAACTCTGCTGCCGGATACATGATCGGGTCGTTCAGAATTTCCGGTGGCAGCAGGGCATCGACGCGTTTGTCGGCGACCGGATAGCCGTGGAACATCACCTCTTTCACGTTCACCGCCGGATCGAGCAAATAGTTGATCAGCGCATAGGCCGCGTCCAGATGCGGCGCACCTTTGGGGATGGCAAGGAAATCAGACCACAACTCGCCGCCTTCGGTGCCCAGAACATAGTCGATTTCGGGGATGTCGCGGTGCAACTGGAGGGCGTCACCAGTCCAGCAGATCGTCATCCACGCATCGCCCGACCGCATCGACGGTTGATAATCCGAGGTGATCGCAAAAAGGTGCGGCTTGACGTCCAGCAGCAGCTTTTCGGCGTCGGCCAGTTCTTTGGGATCAATCGAATTGAAGGAGTAGCCAAAGGATTTCAGCGCGGCGCCGATGGTGGTCAGTTGATAATCATGGACCATGGTGCGGCCCGAAAACTCGGCCATCGTGACATCGAAGAAGTCCTTCCACGATGCCATCTGCCGGCCTGCGGTGTGCGCGGTGTTCACTGCATACCCCGTGGTGCCCCAGTTGCGCGATACGGCATAGACCGCACCGTTCACCGTGCCCGGTTCGGCAAACCGCGGATCGAATGACGCCAGATCATAGTTCGGGATGCGCGACAGATCCAAAGGCTGGATCAGGTCAAGATCCACATAAGTGCTGATCGTGTAGTTGGTGGGCACGAACACGTCCCAGCCGGTGCCGCCCGCCTGCAACTTGGCCAGCATTTCTTCGTTTGACCCAAACACGCTCATGTCCACGGCGGCCCCGGTGGCGGCTGCGAAAGCCTCGAAGTTTGCCGGATCGTGGTAGTTCGGCCAGCTTGCCAGAATAACCCGGTCCCCGATACCCGATTGCGCCCAAGCCGCACCGCGCAGGCCCGGCAGCGCCGATCCCAGCACCCCCGTTGCCAGTCCCAGCCCGGTCACCCCCATAAAATGGCGGCGCGACACCGAGCCTTTCTTGTAGCGCGTAAGTTCTGCCATGAACTTTTCACGAGATATGAAGTCATTTCGGTCGGTCATGTTCATTCTCCCAGTTGGTTTTGTTTTGCTTGTCGTCTCAGTCGTTGCCGAGGATCAGCCCGATCCCGTCGCGCCACACAGCCTGCGCTGCTTGGCCCGGCTCGAACGCGCCTTCCAATGCCTCGGCCTGACGCGGGACCAGCACGAGGAACTCGCCAAGGTCGGCATGCCTGACGAGGTATTCTGTATGCTCACCCAGAAAGATCCGGGCCGCAATGGTCACAGGCACGCGGACGAGCCCCGGTGCATCCTGCGCGGCGCGCTGAAGGGTGATTTGTTCTGGTCGCAGGCAAAGCGATGCGACCTGACCCACGCCCAGCGCGCGCGGCGAGGTGCCCGAAAAGCTGCGCCCTGCCACCGTTACGCGACAAGCATCGGCAGAAACCGAAGTCACCGAACCTGCGAAGAAATTGGTTTTCCCAACAAAATCTGCAACATAGCGCGTTCCCGGCGCATCATAAAGCTCGCGCGGGGTGCCCACCTGCACGATCTTGCCGCTTTGCATGACACAGATGCGGTCGGACATCGACAAAGCCTCTTCCTGATCATGGGTGACCAGAACGAAGGTGATTCCAAGCTGGCGTTGCAGGGTCTGCAATTCGATCTGCATCTCGCGTCGCAGTTTCTTGTCCAGTGCAGCCATCGGTTCGTCCAGAAGAAGCAGCTTGGGCTGATTGACGATGGCGCGCGCCAGCGCCACGCGTTGTTGCTGGCCACCCGACATCTCATAGGTGCGGCGTTGCCCGTAGCCGGGCAAGCGCACGGTTTCCAACGCCTTTTCCACCGCCAAAGCGATGGCATCAGCGGCCATCCTTGGACGTCTTTGGCGCAAGCCGTACGCGATGTTGTCAAAAACCGTCAGGTGCGGAAACAGCGCGTAATGCTGAAACACCATGTTCACCGGGCGGCGATAGGACGGCAGGTCGTTCACCCGAACGCCGTCCAGCAGGACATCGCCCGAGGTTGGAACCTCGAACCCCGCCAACATCCGCAGCGCCGTCGTCTTGCCACAGCCAGACGGGCCAAGGAAAGACAGAAATTCCCCCCGCCGAATGGTCAGGGACACGTCATTCGCGGCCACAACCGCACCAAAGCTTTTGGATGCGTTGCGCAGTTCAGCAATCGGGCTCGTCAGATCTGTCATTGCCCATCAGCACCTATCCTACTTATACCGGTAAACTGTAGAAAACGGGCTATCCGCTGTATATACCTCAAAAGGCATAGCCCCCGCCCAAGACGTGAAAAGATGACAGAAGCAGCACTTTTCACCGCGATGGGGCGTCTGATCGAGGCGATCGGCGCAAAGCGCTACCCCGCCGCGTTGGCAGACGTGCTGCGGCTGGCGGTTCCCTACAGCCATACCGTGGTGTTCGGCTACGTTGGTGCAGCCCGGCCTCTGGATTTGTTCGACGATTTTCCAACCGGCGACCGCAAGGTTTTCGTGACGGATTATCTTGAAGGGCCATATCTGCTTGATCCGTTCTACCTTGCATCCAGCAGACCCATGCCGCCGGGACTGTACCGGATGCGCGATCTGGCACCGGACCGCTTTTATCAAGGCGAATACTACCGCAATTATTATGCCAAAACCGGGCTGGCAGAAGAGATCGGTTTTTTCATCGATATTGCCCCCGGCGAGGTGATCGTGGTTTCCCTGATGCGGGCCGATCGTGTCTTTGCCGCCCGCGAGTTGCGCAGGTTGCGCGATTTGGCCCCCGTCGTGCTGGCCTCTGGCCGGCGGCATTGGGCGGGTTTGTCGGACCGGTGGGCAACCGGCGTGGTTGTAGGGGCGGGCCGCGAAACGAAAGTCGAGACGTCATTTACCGGTTTTGGTCAGGGCGTTCTGACCCCGCGCGAGCGCGAGATTGTCGAGCATACCCTGAAGGGCCATTCAGCCGAAGCGATCGGCAAAATTCTGGGCATTGCCTCTGGCACGGTACGCATCCACCGGCGCAATGTTTATGCGAAATTGCGTATATCTTCGCAGGGTGAGTTGTTTTCGAAGTTTATCCAGACGCTTGGCAGAAGCTGATGGGGGATGAAATTCCGTCTTGAGGATGAATTTTCTGGACGCCGCATCGTTGCAAAACGGCTGTCGTGCGTGGTCTGTGCGCTGTGATCACGAAAGCATTCTGGCAAACCCGGCAACCTGTAGAAACAGGCGAAATCAACGGGTCAGAGACGCTGCATACGGATGACAGGTTTCGGTGGCGCCAAAGAATTTTGAGGACGAGTGGCGGGACGGCACGGGGCGACGATGAACCATTTACCGCCGTGGCGCACCCTGCTGCGGCAGGGCAAGGCGATCAGGCTTGATTTGCGAGCAGGCGGTCTCGCGGTCAATCCATCAGACCTGTCGCCAATTTGAAATCTGAAAGCTCTTCGGGCATCAGAATGTAGATGTCATCTGGCGGCGTGATCAGCGCCTTGGCCATGATCATGGGATCGATCCCCATTTCCGCAAGATAGGTCATAACCTCGCCCTGTCCGACCTGAATGTCAGAAACCAGCAAGAATGCCGGCAGGTAGGTATTCTCGCCAAAATAGTGCTGGTGAACGCCCACCAGTGCCCCCCGCGAGACCTCACGCTTCAGTCCACCCGCCAGAATGTAAGGGCATGCGGAAAAGCACGATGCGCCGGCTCCGACAAGAACCGGTAGCCCCGTGGTCCGGATGGTCCGGCCGATTTCAAGCGCCTCGTCCACTGCCCCACCTGGCGAGTGCAAGGCAAAGGCGGTGGGTGGCGCGGCAAGCCCTTTCAGCCAATCGTTGAAACGCAAGGCATCTCCGTCGGCAACAGACCCGGTGAGCAGGGTTGCGTCTTCGTAACCGCCGATCTTGACGCTGGAGAATTCGAGACGGGGGGGAACAAACTCTTTGAACGGGAAACCTGGGCCTGTGGGCTGATCCATCGGCAGGCGATCAGGCTCAAAGCGGCGCGTTTGATTTCCGGGTGCCACCGGCACTTCGGTGGCAGGCGACCGAGGTTCGAGGCGCAGCAGACCGCTCAGACTGTCCTTTGGCAGATCGCCCGCCACCACAAGCAACGCGACCACGCATTGTGCCGCAAAGATGCCCTTCAGAATTCTTGCGGCGTTCCAACGATTGCCCGTCTGAACGGGCAGCACGGGATCGGTCACTTGCGCGCCCCGCGATCCAGCGGCGCGACGTTGACCAGGATCGGATCAGGGGCGGCAACCGGCTCTGAAGCGCCGTGCGGTGACGGTGGAAAAGGGTCGCGGATGTCGTTCACCGCTTCGATCCCGCGCAATGCGGCCAGCGCTGCGCGCAGTTCCCCCAAAGTCATCGTTTCCTCGGGGTCGACAACCGCACGATCTTCGCGGATCGCTGACTGTGCAACCATCATCATGAAGACAAGCACGGCGGGCAGAAGGTCGATGGCGATTGCTCCTGCCCAAGACGGAATGAAATCTCCGGCATAGCGAAGAACAGCCTCGGCCGAAGAGATGGGCTGATAGGTTGTCTCTTCGGCAGCTGGCAGCGCTATGACTTCTTTTGCTGCGGCCTGAAGGGATTCTGCGCGCTGTCCCAACAGTTGGAGGACGGATTCGATGGTGGTCTGCTGCGCGCCCCGGATTGTGTCGGTGGACCCGTCAAGCTTGGGCAAGACCACCGATGCTGCAAGGTCGCGCGCGGCACGGTCCACCACCGGTGCGACCGAAAGCTGTCGCAGCCGGGCAATCAGGCCTGCCAGCCGCACGGACTCTTCGGCAAATACCACCGACCTTTCGCTGACGGGCCCCGCAGCCGCCGTGAGTTCCCGCATGCGCGAAAGTATGGCGTTCCCTTCCGAAAACGCGGCCTCTATCAGCGGTCCTTGCGCCGCAATCTGTGCCTCCAACGTTGCAAGTTCGTCCCCTTTTGAGGTCAGCACGCGGAATACGGCGCCGCGTCCGGACGTGCCGGAAAGATTGCCTGCGGCTTCTTGCGATGACAGATCCTCGAACGACTGGCGCGCGCGGGACACGTCGAGTTGCAGCCCCTGGCTTGCGACAGCCCCTCGGTTCGCCTGCTCCAGTTCAGTTTGGTAGTCCCGCACCGTCAGTGCCAGATGTTGCTCGACCGCCGCCGATCCTGCGAGTGCCGCAGCATTCAGCCAAGACGACATGGCGATGATCGCAAAAGACCCGAGCGCCATCGTCAGAAGCATGCCGATCCGCGTCTTTGCGGTTCGCATGGCTGGCGTCAGGCGGATCATATAGCTCCAGAACACGAAAATCGCGACGGAAACCGCAAGGGAATAGGCAACTGCCGCAAAGAAGGTCAGCGTGCCGGATCCATCCAGTTGCGCCCGCACGCCCAGATAGGTGTAGATGCCGGACGCCACGGAAAGCACGCCGAGCGCCATGGGCGCGAAGCTGTCGAGCGCGATGAGATGCTGTTCGATTTCCCGCGCCTGACGCAAACCTTGCGCTTCGGCACGCAACGGTCGCCGCATCTGCTTTTCGTCCATCTTCTTCCCCATTTGCAATAAGGGGCCAGGATAGCGGCCAAGGTCGCCGCTACAAACCGTAAAGTTGACCATTTGCAACGGCTCGCAGGATTGTCAGGGCTGCTGCTGGGCGCAAGGCCCGGACGGGGTCAGAGGCGCTGATGGATGGCTGAGGTCCGCGGGTTGATAAACCGGGTTCTGGCGGACTTTGTGCGTAACGATTGTCTATCCTGAGGCTCGGTTGTCCGTTGTTTGTCACATCAAAAGGTTACCGGGATTTATTCCTCGTTGCTTGGCACTTGCGCGGACCGCGTCCTGCAGGGCCGCACTTCGGACCAGCAATAACCTGAACCTCGCTTCGTCAAGGACAAGAAGCGTCGAGGGGGCGATCGCCCGAACCTCGGCGCGGCGCGCCTTTTTCATCAGGATGGCCAACTGGCCGAACATCTCGCCCCGGCCCAGCCGCAATGTCTGGCCCGCACTTTCAAGTTCGACCGCCCCCGAAGCGATGAAGAAAACGCTTTTCGCCACGCTGTCCTTTCGGATGATGACTTTGCCCGAATCGACATAGGTGGTTTGCAGCGAGCGGCCCAACTTCGTCAGCGCGATGTCGTCGAGGTCTGCAAACAGCGGAAACTGCCTGACAAGATCCCGGCGTTGCACGGCGATATCAAGGCTCGGGCGTGCTTCCGCTGCCGTCCTGCGTTCGGCCAGTTCCTGCATCAGCACAGTGTAGACTTCGGTGCCGATCAGGCCGTCTTCGCGGATGGCGGTGTATTCCCGCTCTTCCAGTCGCAGGGTTGTGCGTCGGATGAAACGCCGTTCCAGTTCTTCGGCGTAGTCGGGATACTGCAGCCGAAGCCCTTCCAGCGCCGTGTTTACGGTCTCGATCCGTCGCGTAAGCAACTCGTGCAGCAGCTCCGCGACCCGACGTCCGTGGATACGACGGATCCGCCCGGTGATAAAGGCATCCAGGTCTTGCAAGATCAGCCGCTGTGACAGCAGCCGCTCGAAACGATCGCCGGTCATGCGCACCAGCGGACCCGACACACCCAATCTGCTGTGCAACACCACCGCTGCCCGAAAGGCTTGTCCATAAGCGATGGAGCGGCGGGCCGCGCGCTGATAGCCGCTGCGCCCGCCCGCTCGCGTGCCTTCGATCAGTTGGTCGGCGTCAGACATGATCTGTTCTGCCATCCGGGCCGAGATTGTGCGCTCACGAACCTGTTCAAGGATCCTGTCGCGTTCAAAGCCCGCCAACGCGATCAGACCCAACGTGATGCGGTCCCGGTCGAGGATATCGGTGCCGTCTTCGGCGGTCTTGATCGCCGCGTTCAGGCGTTCGCCAAACAGCTTTGCCTCTGACCGAACGACATCATGCGTCAGGGCATAAGCTTCGGTTGACCGCGCCACATCCTCTCGTACGGTCTGTAATGCGACGGCCACGACCTGCCGCGACATGGCCTTGTCGATGGCGGACAGCCGATCAAGCCTCAGCCAGCTGATAAGAGTTCTCAGCGTTGCACCCTGCACAATCAGGGTGAACAGCGTGAACCCGGTCGCAAGGATGCCGACCAATCGCTTTACCTCGATCGGGACGCGGAAGCTTTCGGTCACGGCAAGAGCGAGTGCCAGCGTGACAGCACCTCTGAGCCCACCCCACAGGATCGCGATCCGGTAAGGTCGATCAACGACAGGCGAAATGCGCAGCAGTGTCAGCAGGGGAAGCAACCCGAACAGCACGACCGCCCGCGCCGCGATTGCCGCCACGATGACCACGCCGATCAGGATGAAATCGCCGATCCTGACCTCTTCCAGCAAACGAGGGATCAGCAAAGCGGCCAGAATGAAGATAAGCGCGCCCGACCAATGGGCCAGCAGATTCCAGACTTCGCGCAGGTTCACCCAAGCCTGGGGCGGCAAACGCCCTGGACCAGTCAGGTTCAACGTCATCCCGGCTGTCACGACGGCGATGACCCCGGACGCCCCGAGGATTTGCTCGGCGCCGATGTAGGCAAGATAAGGCAGCGCGACCGATACCGAAATCAGCGCCAGTTCATGACG